>TARA_B100001093_G_scaffold500559_1_pt1 | contig 19967 bp, 13 predicted proteins | sample TARA_B100001093 | Tara Oceans TARA_B100001093 (sample SAMEA2623116) | marine metagenome | biome: marine biome (ENVO:00000447); feature: surface water layer (ENVO:00002042); material: "saline water (ENVO:00002010), including plankton (ENVO:xxxxxxxx)" | depth 5 m
CCCGGCACTTGCTGCTAGCGGCTGACTCTGCCGGCGATGGTTTTTCGATTCCACCATCTTCTTCCTGATCTCACCCTTGCCCGAGGCTGACCCCCGAAACACCGCTTTCAGCGCATAATTCTGGTGAAGCTCCGGAACATTGCGGTAATGAGCGTCAATCTCCTCACGAGAGCGGGTTCTAATCTCCCCATCCTCGTCCAGGAAGGTGACACTGACAACTTGATCAAAAGTCTCCCACCCCATCGCTCCTGCATTCATGCGCAGGCCTCCCCCCACATTGCCTGGAATGCCCTCCATCCATGCGAAGTCTCCTAATCCTGCTTCTTCTGCAAAGCTGGCAACCTTTTTGAACCGCACCCCGGCACCGGCCGTAAGGAGATCTCCACGCACTCCGATCTCCCCAAACTCTCCCTTCGAGGGATGAATTACTGCTCCACGAATCCCTCCATCCCTCACCAGAAGATTGGATCCTCTGCCTACAATCCGAACCGGAACTCCTCTTTCCTTGAAAAACTTAACCGCTCCGGCAAGCGCATTTAAGGTCCTTGGCTCGGTCCAGAATTGGGCAGGCCCGCCTACAAGCATTGTAGTGTGCCGACGCATCGACTCATAGAGTTTTATTTCCAGATCGGACTCAGCAAACTCACCTTTAAGAACATCAATCAGTTGAAGGTCCTCTGAAATTCTTTTTCCCGCCTCATGGACATTACCTGCCCCGAGAGTGAGGAGAAGATCTCCGGCCTTTAAGGCATTCCCTACCACATGATGAACAGTCGATAGATCCTCGTGATAAACGCACTTGGTTGATCCCTGCTGTTCGACAGCCTCCAGGACCGTCATGCCACTAATTCCTTCAATGGGGCTTTCGCTCGCCGCGTAGATCCCAGTTACAAAAACAAGGTCTGCAGCTTGAAGAGCTTTTCCAAACTCAGCTGCGAGGCGCTCTGTCCGTGAGTAGCGGTGCGGCTGGAACAGGGCGACAATGCGATTGGGCTCAAGAGAACGAGCGGTTTGAAGCGTAGCCGCAATCTCAGTTGGATGGTGCCCATAGTCATCAATTACATGAAATCGGGGGGAGAGGTAGACCGACTCGAACCGTCGCTTGGCTCCCGCAAAAGAAGAGAGGGCTCGGGTCACATGGCTAAAATCAACTTGGAGATCATCTGCAAGGGCGATAGCAGCAAGAGCATTCAACACGTTATGACGGCCGGGAATCCCGAGCTCAACTCTCCCCATCTCCTCCCCTCGACGAGCAACCGTGAAAGCAATTACTCCGCGACCCTCTACCACATTGGCAGCGGTGTAATCCGCATCGCACCATCCGTAGGAAAGGCCGCCCTCATATTTCTTACACAGCTCATGCGCCACAGGATCCTCCCGACAGTAGATCACCTTCCCTGAGGTTTGCTCAAGCAAACGACGGAAAACCGCAACAATCTCCTGGAGGCCCTCGTAGTAATCCAGGTGCTCCTCTTCAATATTTAGCACGACGGCATATGTTGGCCGGTATAGCTCGAGAGTTCCGTCACTTTCATCTCCTTCTGCCACGAGGTATTCGCTTCCTTCGTCCCAGTGCGCATTTGCCCCCAGCACAGGAATCTCCGCGCCAACATAATGCGACACCGCAGCCCCTCCATTATTCAGAACATGCGCACACATCGCTGAAGTCGTGGTCTTACCATGAGTACCCGCAACAAGGACGCCTTTCCGGGTATGTAGAATGGCGGCCAGACATTCTGCACGGCGCAGACAAGGCACTCCAATTCTTTTGGCTTCAACCAAGGCCACATTATCCGCCTTGATTGCCGAGGAATAGACAACCGCCTCGACCCCGGACACAGCATCCCGGGTGTGAGGTGACGAGAATTTAAGGCCAAGGCCTTGCAGCCGCTCGATTTCCCCACTCGTTACCCGGTCAGAACCACTGACATGATGCCCCATCTCAAGGAGAAGGGCTGCAAGACCACTCATTCCCGACCCGGCCACACCTAGCAGGTGTATGCGCAAGGGCCGGGCTTGATCGAGAAGGCGCTGGCTGATCTCGTCAATCATGTTCAACAGCTGTGATGGTGAGCATGAATCGCTTCATCGAAAAGCCCCAATACCCAGATTACCCAGCCTTCTATAGCTCCTCCAGCGTGTCACATATCCTCTCGGCAGAATCCATCACGGCCAAAGCCCCAGCAGCCTGGTTCATAATTTTCAGCTTCGCGGGATCGCCAAGAATCTCACCAACCAATCCTGCCAGATCTGAAACATTTAAATGAGACTCCGGAATCAACACAGATGCCCCCGCCTCCTCAAAACATCGGGCATTGAATGTCTGGTGGTCGTCCGCGGCATGGGGATACGGCACTAAAATCGATGGAAGACCGAGCGAGGCCAACTCGCTCAGGCTAGCCCCGCCTGAGCGGCTGATAACGAGGGTGGTCGCCGCATAGGCAGCAGGCATGTCATCACAAAACCCAAGCACCATGTGTCCCTCCCGACCTTCAACAAGCTCTCTCACCCTCTCTTCATCCTGACGACCAGCCACGTGCAGCCACTGCACTCCCTCTCCAAGAAAATCCGCCGCCTCTACCACAAGCGTATTTAAAGCCTTCGCGCCCTGGCTACCACCGAAACAGAGCACTACCGGCTGGTCTGGCTTAAGTCCGAACCGCACTTTAGCCTCTCTGCTATCGGGCAGCTGGCCAAACTCACTACGGATCGGAGTTCCGGTCACCTCCACCTTTCCGGATTCAAAATATTCTCTAGCAGCGTCAAGTCCCAGCAGAACCCTGTTGCACCATCTCGCCCCAAGCCGGTTCGCCTTACCCGGAAGCGCATTCGAGTCATGAAGGGCGGTGGACAACCCCATTTTTTTCGCTGCGTAGATTGGAGGCAGGGAGGTAAACCCACCCATTCCCAGCACAACCTCAACCCGGCGATTCTTGAAAATCTTCCTGGACTGCCTGACGGTCCTCCAAAGCTTCAATAGAAATGGAACCATTCGCAAGGAAAGAGTGGGAGGCTTGGCTATGGCGGCAACACTCACAAAATCGAGTCCCCCATATTTTGCTGAGGCATCGGCATCCACCCTTTTGCGTGATATCAAAAGCAGGGGCTTGTGCCCCCTTCTTCCCAATTCCTCAGCAACTGCGATTCCTGGAAAAAGATGCCCTCCAGTGCCCCCGCAGGCGATAACGATAGAAAGTTTCCGAGACACAGTGCTTACGCCTTGGACCCCATAAGACGGAGGAGAAAAAGCCAGCCTTTTGTTATCTATATTTTCAAGGCCAGCTGTCTTTCTCTAATTACTGGCAACTCCTTGCGGCTGGCGTGATCAGAGCGCCGGTGCAGGCTGATAAGCAAACCTATCGCAACAAGGGTGAAAACTAGATTCGTCCCTCCGTAGCTGACAAAAGGCAGGGGAAGACCGGTGTTGGGCAAGACACTTGTAGCAACTCCGATATTCATCAGGGCAGGGATTGTCACCACTACCGTGAGACCGATCCCAAGGAGTCTTCCAAACAGGTCCGGCGCATGTAATGCGATCGAGATCCCACAAGTGCTGATAAGAACAAAGCAGAATACGATGCCAAGAGTGCAAAGGAGCCCAAGCTCTTCTCCGGCCACCGGAAAGATAAAATCAGTGTGTGCCTCTGGCAGATATCCATGTTTCTCGGCACCATTACCAAGTCCGGCTCCAAGAATCCCCCCAGATGCCAGGGCTAACTTGGAACGATACTGCTGGTATCCCGCCTTTCTCTGAACATCAGGATCATCGAGATTCAGGAGAGCTTCAAACTTCATCCTCCGGTAAGGGTCACTCTCAACAGCAGTATACAAGCCCAGGAACCCAACCACTGTAACAAGACATAACAGCGACATGCGCGTGCCTGCCGCAAACATGACAAGAAACCCAGCCCCACCCAGCGCGACTGCTGTTCCCATATCCTTTTCGAAGAAAATAAGTGCTACCGGAATTCCAAGTACAAGCCCCGGCATGACGAACCCCTTGACCAATGATTTCGCCTCAGCCCGGTATTGGGAATACCAGGCTGCCAGGGCTATGATGACGATTAGCTTTGCTACCTCTGAGGGCTGGAACCGCCCAATCACCGGCGCCCAGATCCAGCGCGCCTCCCCCTTGACTACTACTTGCACCCCGGGAATGTAGCAAAGCACCAGCAGCGCGCACCCAAGGACAAGCAATGGCAGCCATATCCTTCGTAGGATCCTGTAATCCAGACAACCGGCAATGAGAGCCATCACCAGACCAACTCCTGCAAAAATACCCTGCCGTTTGACAAGGAGGTAGGGGTCATCATCGACTCCATGAACCCATGCGCTGGTGCTTGCCAGCATCACGAGTCCGAGAGCCACCAGAGTGACTACGGAAATACAGAGGACTATGGCAGCACGACGGCCCATGAAACTTCTCTAATGGGTAATGCTCCTAGCGAGCAGGAATCCTTAACTTCATGTTCACCTGGAGTTTGCGGGCATCTTCGATCTTATTCGCCTCGAGTAGCGTCTCGACGGGAATCTTGAAGAGCCTCGCAATTTTCCATGCCGTATCACCACTTTTCACGGCATAGCTCCTGAAGGGAGCATTATCCTCAGGAACAGGAATGGCCCGGGGCACAGCAACTTCTACCCCGGAAATCAAACTCACCTCCTCTTTGACAGACAAAGCAGGCCGCACTCTGTCCGGACTGACACCAGATACGTGGAGAGCTGCCCCTTCTTCTGACCCTGAAACCCTTGCAGTCGAACCCGCATCGGGAACTGAAATATAAGCTGGGAGCACTTCGGGATTTACCGTTCTGTTCACCGGGATCCTTAGAATCGCGCCCGGGTCGAGACCCTTACTTCCATTAAGATCTCTAAGCTCTTGAACGTCGACGCTCTTAAGTCGAGCAATCCTGTCGTAGGTATCCCCAGTTGAGACGAAGTAAAACGTTTCACCACTCTTCGCTACCGGCTTCGGACTCGCAGCAGGCGAATTAACAGAAGCCACTTCCTTCTTAGACTCCTCGGGAGTTACTACCACGTCATCAGCTGTAACCCGGTTATGAATAAAGATCGCCGCAATAGCCGCGACATGAAGGATGAGGATAACGAAGAGCGCTCTTGCTACACCGAGATTGGGTACTTCCGAGGCCAGGTCCGCACTAGCGGCAACTCTTTGGCGCTTTCGCCGGGATACCTTCGAATGAAAAATGAAGAGCCCTTCCCCGGCTGTAGCGATTCTTTTTTTCTGTAACGATTGTCTTTTCATATAGGTGTTAGTTGTCGGGTCAAATTGGCCCCTACTTCAGGGCCTGGACTATGGTTCGGTAGGCATCACCTCGTTCTTCATATCCTGAAAACATGTCGAAGGAGGAAGTGCCCGGAGAGAAAAGAACTGTTCCGCCTGGCCCGGAAGCCTCTCGCGCACACCGGACCGCATCTTCTAATGACTCTGCGCCAACCGTGCTTACTGCCTGAGAAAAGGTGTCGATCAAGCTGCCTGCGATCTCACCGAAAACCACTATTTGGTTCACCCTGCCCTCGAGAATCGCGAGAAGCGGGGTGTAATCCAATCCCTTCTCTTTCCCACCTGCAATCAGAACCGTAGGGCGAGACTGAGACCTAAGCGCAGCCTCGAGAGCATGTAGGTTGGTCGCTTTTGAATCATTGATGTATTCAACTCCGTCAAGGGTTCTTACGAGTTCGCACCGGTGAAGTGGTGGCGCATATTCTGCGAAAATCGAGGACGCTGCATCGGGCAATACATTGACCGCCTCTACCGCGGCGAGAGCCGCCATAACATTCTCGGCGTTATGCCGACCACGTAATCGCGTATTCTCCAGGTCAAAAACCTTGGCTCCCTGACGGAGAATTCCAGTCCCGCAGAGAGCATAGTCAGCATCAGGTTCCGTCGCTGAAAAGCTGATACGAGACGCACGTATCTCTCCAACTTCCTCGCCAAATCGAACCACCGCGGCATCATCTTCCCGCTGGTTCTCAAAAATTCGCTGCTTGGCTCCATGATATTCATCTACACTCCGGTAGCGATCCATGTGGTCTGGAGAAAAATTTAACCAGACCGCAACATCAGGTCTGAAGGTCCTGATCGTCTCAAGCTGGAACGATGACAACTCTAGGGAGACCACCTCTGGCGGAATTTTCTCCAGAACCACATCTGATAACGGGCGCCCATAATTTCCACACGCCTCACAGCTCTTTCCTCCCGCCTCCATCATCCTTTGAACCAGTTCGGTAGTAGTGGTTTTTCCGTTGGTTCCAGTAATCCCAATGACCAGGCCCTTGAAATAACGAGATGCAAATTCAGTTTCACCGACAAACTCCCCGGCGCCTTCGGCAAACGAGCGCGCAAATCCGCCTTCTGTCTCAATTCCCGGACTGACAACCACAACATCAGCCTCGCGGCCTTTTCCCGTCTTCTCGGTAGCGAGCGGATGAAACCGGATATCGCGCCCCATGCCATCGAAAACCTCTGGCGGGCCGGCATCATAAACAACAACTTCTCCGCCATTGCACAGGGCAAGATTAGCAGCAGCCCGCCCACTCCGGCCTGCACCTAAAACTGCAATTTTTTGTCCTGTGAGATTCATTCTTTAGAGAACCTTAAGGAGTCCTAGCCCGGCCATTGCCAGCAAGATGGAAACGATCCAGAAGCGAATGATAACCTGGCTTTCATGCCATCCCCGCAGTTCGAAATGATGATGGATTGGGGCCATTGCAAAAATTCGTTTACCCCGGAGCTTGAAGCTCCCGACTTGAAGGATCACCGAGAGAGCTTCAGCAACGAACACTCCGCCAATTACCACGAGAAGAAGCTCCTGTTTCGTACAGATTGCCGCTGTTCCCAAGGCTCCACCAATCGCCAACGAGCCAGTGTCGCCCATAAAGACCTTGGCTGGATGACAATTCCACCAGAGGAAACCCATTCCAGAACCTACAAGGGCCATCAAAACAATGCTGAGCTCCCCAAGTAGCGGGTGAAATGGAATGTGCAGATACTCCAATCCCACGATGCGACCTGCAAGGTATGCCACCACCGCATAGGCCAGTGAGACCGTCACCGTGCACCCGGTCGCCAGACCATCAAGTCCATCTGTAAGGTTCACCGCGTTGGAGCAACCTGTGATGATCAGCATAAAAAAGGGAATCGCTAACCACGACAGGTTGATCAAGGGCTTCCTGAGGAGCGGAAATCCAACTTCGCTAAACCGGTAGCTCTCCACCTCTGGGCCACCGGTCCCCTCTCCCGCACCAGACCCAGACCCACCCGCGTCAGAAACCTCAAGCAGGAATCCCTGCCGCTGCTCCAGTGCCTCAGCACCAGTAAGGCCAATGGCGGAAACCTCCGGCTTGAACAAAAGAAAACAGGCTGCAAGAAGCCCAATCAAAAGCTGCCAAAAGAGCTTCTGCCGTGGACTGATTCCTGCCGAATTTTTTCGGACGACCTTATTGTAGTCATCGATGAAACCCAGCAAGCCAAGCGAGAGCATGACGCAACAGGTAACTGCTACGAACGGATTGAAGGCTCTTCCACAGAGAACTACCGAGGTGAGCACAGCCCCGATGATCAGAATTCCTCCCATCGTAGGCGTCCCCGCCTTATCGCCGTGTAATTCTGCTAACTTGTGAACTTCATCAGCACTCCGGATAGGCTGCCCCACCTTGAGCGAGATCAACTTTCGAATCACTGAGGGACCAAAGGAATAGATCAGAAGGAAGGACAGCAGGGTGGCCAGACCCGCCCTTACCGTGATATACTGGAGGATATTCAAAAAGCTGAAGGCCTCGGCCCAGTCCGCACCTGAAGTGCGGGCTTGCTCCCATTGTTCGAAAATCCAGTAGAGCATTAGTTCGTGGTTTGGGGGAAAACTTGGTTCATCACGCGCTCCACGGCGGCCTGCCGACTTCCCTTGAAAAGCACGGTATCGCCTGCGCACAGCGTCTCCTTCAACCACTGGGCCGCATCCTCATATCTGTCAAAGTGCTCCACCACTGATCCCCCTTGCCGCCTCGCTCCCTCCGCGATCTGAGCAGCCTCGACCCCTACGCTTACGACCTGTAATTGATGCTTGGCAGCGTGCTTCCCAACCTGAAGATGCATCTCTTCGGAAAACCGGCCCAACTCGCCCATCATCCCCAGAACCACCGTCCGACTATTCCCATTTAAGGCTGGAAGATCAGCTACTACCCCGATAGCTGCACGCACGGAATCTGGGTTTGCGTTATAGGTGTCATCATAAATTGTGATCCCTTTCTTCTCAAAGCACCGGAGCCTTCCACCAGTAAGTCGAGCACCTTGCAATCCGAGAGCAATCTCATCCGGCGACAACCCAAGGGCCCACCCCGCCCCAGCAGCCAGCAAGGCATTATTAACCATATGCCGTCCCGCGACCTTCAGCTGAACCTGCGAGTTACTCTCACCATCGATCACAAGGTCGAAGGAAGAGCCGCCCTCGGAGCTGCACAGTGATTCAGCCCGTATAACTCCTCGACCATTTCCCACCGCCACCGCCCTCGCAGGGCTCCTGGAGGCAAAATACTCCGCGAACTCACACCCCGCTGTAGTGAGAAGCGTTCCCACCTCTGGAAGAGCTCTTCCGAGCGCTCCTTTCTCCTCTGCAATAGCTTCCTTACTTCCCAGGAACTCAATATGTGCATGTCCGACATTCGTGATGATCCCGATCTGAGGCTTTGCTATTTCACATAATGGCGCAATCTCCCCGGGGTGATTCATCCCCATCTCAAGCACGAGGACTTCATCCGTATCATCGGCCTCGAGCAGAGTCAGCGGTAGCCCGATATGGTTATTTAAATTACCCCGGGTAGCATGGACGGCATAGCGCTGCCCCACAACCGAGGCGCAAAAGTCCTTTGTGCTGGTCTTGCCATTAGACCCGGTGATTCCAATGACAATAACATCCAACTGCTCCCGGTACCACTTGGCGAGTTTCTGGAGGGCGATGAGAGTATCCTCCACCTTGATAACCGGAACCTCTCCTGCCTCATAAATCTCCGCAGTGCTGCTGCTTACAATCAATCCTGCGGCACCTTTGCTCACTGCTTCCTCAATGAATTGATGCCCGTCGAAATTATCACCACGGAGAGCAAAATAGAGAGCTCCAGATGTTAGAGTCCGAGTGTCCGTAGAGACTCCCGACTCAACCATGGAATCATCTCGCCCTGCAACAAGATCGCCTCCCATCGCCTCGACCAGCGTCCTTACAGAGAAGCGATTCATACGCGATCCTCCCCCCTCGCCTTGCGACGCGCATCCATTGCATTACGCGTCTCTTTCCGGTCGTCAAAGAGGGAACGGTCGCCAGCAACCTCCTGGTAACTCTCATGCCCTTTTCCCGCGACCAACACAATATCCCCTCCCCTAGCTTCTTGAATCGCAGCCCGAATTGCTTCACCCCGGTCGACAATCCGCTCGTAAACTGCACCCGACATTCCCTCTTCGATATCGGCGATAATCCTTTCCGGATCTTCCGAGCGCGGGTTGTCGGAGGTCACTACACAATAATCACTATGGCGGGATGCCACCGCTCCCATCAGAGGGCGTTTTTCCCTGTCCCGATCTCCCCCGCACCCAAACACTGTTATTAAACGCCGGGGATCCAGACCGCGTAGAGAACGACAGACATTCTGAAGTGCATCTGGCGTATGGGCGTAATCCACAAAAACGGTAGCGCCGTCCATCGAGCCGACGCACTCCACTCTTCCCGGCACCTGGGGCGCATTTGCCAGAGCCGCGATTCCTTCCCGAAGAGGAATCTTCAGGGCTACCGAGGAAGCGAGTGCGCCAAGCGCATTGTAGACATTGAACCGCCCAATAAGGGGCAGCCTGACAAGATAAGACTTTCCCTTTGCGAAGAGCTGAAAGCGAGTCTCCTGAGCTGTTTGTTGAACATTCCCTGCTCGAAAATCAGACTCAACGCTAAAACCATAGGAAAGAACATTCATTCTCTCACTGAATTCTCGGATAAGAGCTTCTCCATAAGGATCATCACCGTTGATTACCGCCACCGGATTCTTTCCCGCCGAACTCTCCGCTGCATTCTCGAACAAACGCCGTTTGGACGCGAAATACTTTTCCATCGAGCCATGGTAATCGAGGTGGTCCCGGGTCAGATTCGTAAAAACGGCAACATCAAATGTAATCGCGTCCGCTCGTCTCTGATCAAGACCCTGCGAGGAAACCTCCAGGGCAACCCCTGGGCAACCGTTGTTGCGAATCCGCGCCAGTAAACTTTGAAGACTAATAGGACCGGGGGTCGTGAAGTCTGCTTGCTCCTGTGTCATCCCATCATCAGACACCACTGTTCCAACAAGCCCCGCCCGTTGCATCGTTTGCTTCATGATCCGATGAACCAGAAAAGCAGTAGTAGTTTTACCATTTGTTCCAGTAACGCCGACGACCCTCAGGTCTCCCGATGGATTTCCGTTCCACTCACTCGACAGGGCTCCAAGGGCCTGGCGTGAATCCGGAACCAGTATGGAGCTAACTCCGTCTGGCATATTTTCACGAACAGCTCGTTCAACTACCACTCCAACGGCTCCCCGTTCGATCGCAGCATCCACATAATCATGACCATCGGAGGTCATCCCCTTCACCGCTATAAAGAGGTCTCCTGCTTGCACCTTCCTGCTATCATCCTGCAGACCCAAGATTTCACGATCTAATGACCCAACAGCAGATGCTCGGGGCAGGATAGCTACTAGTTCGCGCAGGGTCATGGCCAATTAATTTCTAGTTGAGGCGAGGGTTTCCTCTACTGCCTCAGTAGGAGCGATGTTCAGGTAGGCTGCAGTTCGGGATGCGATACGCTGAAATACAGGGGCGGCTACTGATCCTCCTCCGATCTTAATCTCATCCGAACGGGGATCATGGATTACGACAACACAGGCAAAGGCCGGATCGTCACACGGCATGAATCCGGCAAAAGACACTGCATAGCGGTCAGAAAGATAAGCTCCATCCTTATAGATACGCGCTGTTCCGGTCTTGCCGCCCACCAAATACCCCGGCACGGAGGCCAACTTGCCGGTATTACCCTTTCCTAGCGGATTCACCACTGTCTCAAGGGCTCGGCACATCTTTCGGGCCGTAGCCACCGACACAGCCCTCTCGATCTTCTCCGGAGGAAATTCCCTCACCACTGTTCCATCATTAGCGAGCAGGGCCTTGACCAGGCGAGGCTTCATTCTCACTCCTTCATTTGCAATCGTCGCATAGGCACAGGCAATCTGAAGGGGAGTAACCACTACTCCGTAACCATAGGTAATCCTCGAGAAATTAATTCCGTTCTCCGGATCTGCAGTCCACCCCCGTTCCTCGCCGGGCAGGAGAATACCCGTTGGCCTGGTAAAACCGAAACGACGCAGATAACTCATGTAGCGATCTGTTCCCACTCGCATTCCTATTTTGTAGGCTCCGATATTACTCGATTTTGCAAGAACCTCCTCCAGCGTGATATTCTGGAAACCCTTGTAGTCCTTCACGTATCCACCTGGGATGCGCATGTAGCCATTATGGCAAAACATCGAGGTCTGTGGGCTCATCAGGCCAAGATCAAGAGCCGCAGCAGCAGAAATCAACTTGAGAGTAGATCCTGGCTCATAGACGCCCTGCACTGCATAGTGCATTGCTGAATCACTCATATTGTTGCGCAGGTTCAGATTGAAATGAGGGCGACTCGCGATCGCAAGGACATCCCCGGTTTCTGGCTCAATCATGACAACGGCTCCGCAATTGGAGTCAAATTCATCGAGGCCCCGGTCCAGCTCTTCCTCGACGAAACTCTGAATTTTAACATCTAACGTAAGTCTCGCGTCAAACCCAGAGCGCGGTGGCTTAAGGACGCCTCCCCCGGGCAGCAGCACCAGACCAGACTGATCCTTTCTCGTTATCTGATAACCATCCTGCCCTTTGAGATGAGCCCCAAGCTCGCGCTCAAGGCCTGATTGCCCCACTCCTTTGTAGTTCACATAGCCAATGGTATGAGTGGCCATGTTACCATCGCTGTACCATCGCTTGACCGTCTTCTCGAAGCGGAACCCATGGATGAAATTATCTCTCAAAGTTTCCTCAATCTCATCCGCTTCATCCTCCCGGAGATCTTTCGCGATAGTCACATACTCAAGCTTCGCCCCGAGCTTCCTTTTTAATTCCTGTGGACCAACACCGATGGCTCGAGCAGTAATCGGAATGAAGTGATCTACATAGCGATCAAGAAGCTCTCCTTCCGGGAGCTCTTCCCTCACTCGGTGGGCCCGCATCTTAAGCAGCCGTCGACGCTCTTCACGGGCAGCCTGAATCCACTCTTTCTGATCGACGAGCTCCGCAAATGCTACACCTCGGGCAGCTACCCCGGGGTCGCGAAGATGAATCTTGTCAGCGGTTATCTTTGTGACCGGAAGATTCCTCGCCATGATTCGTCCATTACGATCTACGATGTAGCCAAACTTCCCTGGGATAACTGTCTTGGCAGTCCGATTCCTGGCCGCCTTGGGAGCGGATGTATCACGATCGATCCACTGCAGGTAAATAAGCCGTGCAGACAGCCCGCTGAAACCAGACACGATTATCAGGCAGATCAGGAGAGCACGGTAATGAATAGGCGATTTCACAGAGTATCAAGGTCCACCAACGACGGAGTGGCGCCATGGAGATGAACAGACGGTCTTTTCGGAATGCGACCTCTTCCCGCCTCGGCCGCCCGTTCCAACGGAATGCTTTTAACTGCTTCCAATGGAATACTCCGAAGATCTGAGGACATTTGAATCAGACGGTCATTAAGGAGAATGGGATTCAACTGCTCCTCCAACCTGACCTCGAGATTGGTAATATCCAGGCGATGCTGAGAAACTCGGTTCTCTACCTTCTGCAGTGACCGCGCAACCTTGATCTGCTGATTCTTGGTATAGGCGTGAAACACACCAGCACCCGCGATCACCAAGGCTGTTAGAACCAGCAGAACCACCGGGCCCACCCCGAGATTTTCTCTAGCGGCACGTCTTCTATTCACGAAGCACCGACCTTTCTCATTTCCGCGACACGCAACTTGGCACTGCGGGAGCGGGGATTTTTTTTCACTTCATCGGGTTCAGCAACCACCGGTCTTCGGGTGATTCGATTCATACAGAAATCCGGGTTGCTTCTCGCCGCAGGCCATTCGGGCCGATCAATTTCGGGCTGACTCCGCGACTTGAAAAACCTCTTAACCATCCGGTCTTCGAGGCTGTGGAAGGTGATAACCGCGATGCGGCCGCCGGGCTTCAGTAGAGCGGGAGCCGATTCCAATGCTGCCTCCAGGCACTCCATTTCCCGGTTTACAGTCATTCTCAATGCCTGAAACACTCGAGTCGCTGGATGAATACGCCCTTTTCGGCCGATCACTCGAGAAACACAGTCAGCAAGGTCAAGAGTCTCTCGGAATGGTTTGGTGCCTCGGCGGCGCACAATCGCCCCAGCAACCGCTCTGGACTTCCTCTCCTCTCCCAGCTCCCAGAAAATCCGTGCTAGCTCAGCTTCATCCCACTCGTTTACCACTTCGGCAGCAGTTACCCCTTTATCTGGGTTCATTCTCATATCGAGAGGGCCCTGAGCACGGAGAGAAAACCCTCGCTCCGCGCAATCCAGTTGATGAGAAGAGACGCCAAGGTCCATCAGGATTCCATCAACTCCCTCGGGACAAATTTCTCGGCCTGCGGCAAGCATCTCGGAAAAGTTGAGCTGCCTCAGAGCTACCGCATCCCCATATTTTTCCAGCCTCTGCGCTGCATGACTCAAGGCGTTCGGGTCTTGGTCGAGGCCTATCAATTCAGCTCCTGCCTCAAGAATCTTTTTAGCGTGACCGGCGCCGCCCAGAGTTGAATCCAGAATTGTCTTCCCTGGACCTGGCTCAAGGTAGTGGATAACTTCTTTCGGCATTACCGAAACATGCTCAAAGGGTAAGCCCCGGTCTCCACCCGTCCGCTCATCTCCCCTCATCGCAAGAGGGGGTGTCTCCAACCCCGGCACCGTCAACAGGTTTGTTGAGCAGCCCGGCAGGCACCACGTCATTGACGGAACCGGGGTTGGAGAAGGCAGGAACATCAGCAGTTTGTCAGTCTATTGGGCGTTCGAGGTAAAGTATTCAGGAAAAGTCAACAGATGCGTAGAGGTCACCCAGCAGCGCCTCCTCTGCTTCAAGCATCGCGCCATGATCACGGGGACTTACGATGTCGAAATTGGTTCCCCGCCCGAAGAGATGGACTGAGCCTCCAGGCTCCAACCCATGCTCCTCGACAAGCTTTCTCGGTATGAGAACCTTCCCCTGATCATTGATAGTCACCTGGGTGTTGCGGGAATAGAGCAGTCCTTTTCGTTGACTCTTAATTCCCGCAGAAAGATCCGACCCATCGATGGAATCGATCATTGCCGAAAACGCCTCACCGCTGAGCGCTTTCAAAACCGGCACTTCGAGAGTTCTCCACTTCAAGAGGCGCAGAGGCAGGGCTTCGCCTTTTCCCGGACGCCACTCTGAAGGCACCGAAACTCGGCCCTTTGCGTCAAGTTTGAAGTCGAATACTCCTTCGAAGCTGTTAATCGGCAATCCCACCTGAAAACCTACAATTTGTGTAGTGCACTTTGGTACACTTGAAAGCACATATAAGTCAATCTAAAATAAATCTCTAGATCGCTCTCGAGGTGCGTTTTTAAAGGCTCAAATGGATCTCCACTTCGTAAAAACTTATCTTGGCGGTCCTGGATTTTTAAAAAGATAACCCTCTGCTCTTATGAGTTGCTCCCCAGCACCAAATAGTTGGCCTTTCCGATAGAGTCGAGGCCAAGGGTGTACTGGCTTCACCCTCCCCAAACAAACCTCCTAGCAAGGTCAGAACGACTCTTTAGTATAGGGAGAACCTCTTCCTGCCCTCCCTGCCTCCCGCCAAATTACCTCTACTTCACCTTGAAGAGAAGACGGGCATCCTGCTCCCCTGCCTTCTCCGCATCTGGATACCAGTTCACATAAAATCCATGGATAATTTTCTTTCTCTGCACAAATTCAATTACTCCATATTCCGGATTAGCAGTCGTGATCTGAAATTCGTGGTCTCCATAGCGATCTGACTCCAGTGCGAAAGCCCTTACCCCCTTCGGAAATTCTTCAGTGAGCACCACATCATAGTCTTCAAACTTTACCCTCGCTGCTCTTCGCTCTCCCACCTCGCGAACGGAGATTCTGGTGTCTTCGAGTTTTGATTCCGTATCTCGTTTTTCAAGGTCGGCGTCGTCAATCTGTCTGAATAGATCACCCACGAGAAACTTTACGCCCGCTCTTAACTCTCCCTTGCTTTCGCCCTTATCGATCACCTTCGTGGATATTTCCATCCCGTCCTTCGTAAACACCTGAGTGATCCTGACCTTAACTCCTCCAGTATAGGTCGCTGTGAAGCCAATGGGTTTACGAAGCGGAGGCTCTGCGGTCTCTTTCCCAAAATCTTCAAAACCGTCTTGAGCCATTTTTCGGGAAATCCACCTCATTTTTCCACCCTTCCCCTTAATCTTTTCCTCCAGAGCGTAATAGATTTTAAGGGTGCATCCACCAATCGAAAGCCGCTTACGATTCTTTATGAAAAAGAGCTCCGCGTCTCCATCTCCTCCAATCACGAATTCAAAATCTCTAGACTCTGAGAAAGCCAGCCAGCACCCGAGGTAGGGCTTGTCCAAGGTGGCCGGCAGCTCATCCGCACGAGCAAGGCCAAAGGCCCCAAGAACAATGATCATAAGGCTTGCGAGGCGATTCATACTGGACCGTTATCAGCAGCTGGGGCTTTCCACCAGCGCAATTCTGGTCTTTGCTCAGCCATCGATGACCACTGAGGAACTAGCACAATCAGCTATCACCGAGGAGACGCCGCCTGCAAACATCTCGCCCGAACTACATTCGCTATGGCTGGCGAAATCCGGAAGATGGGAGGAGGCTCACAATCTCTGCTCCTCCATCTCCGACCCTGATGGAGCGTGGATCCACGCGTATCTTCACAGGGAAGAAGGCGATCTTCCAAATGCGCGCTATTGGTATCATCGGGCCGGAAGAACTGAACCGGCGTCAACTGTTATCCTTGAAGAAGAATGGAGAACGATTACCTCTCATTTCCTTTCCCGAGGATAACCATCCCCCAACTCTAGATGACCGAAAAGAATGTCCGCCGTGCCGCTGTCTCTGCCCTCCGCGCATGGTCGAAAGGCCATCTCTACGCGGAATCTCTTGTTGAACGCCAATCGAGGCGTAACCACCTGTCCACTTCTGATAGAGCGTTACTGAACAGCATTCTCCTATCGGTTCTTCGAAACAGAAGTCTCCTTGACCACTGGATCGGCATGCTGCGTAAAGGCAAGCTGGATCACGAAACACGGGACATCCTGCGGGTGGGAGTATGCCAGCTTCTCCTTCTGGGGATTCCCGATCACGCCGCCGTCAATGAAACCGTCAATTGTGCTCGCAAGCCCGTTCGGGGCCTGATCAATGCTGTCCTCAGGCGTGCCGTGGCCGCTCGTAAGACCCTCTTCTCTGAGAGTGAAGATCTCCGGGCTCCAACAAGATTCTCACATCCAGAGTGGCTCTGTAATCGGTGGGAGCAACAGTTTGGCAAGAATGAAATGGAGTCTCTGCTGGTATGGAATAATGAGCCTGCTCCAGTGATTATCCGGCTGAATCCCCTCGCACCAAACCCGCTTGATCCTGACAAGGAAGACCAACTCATCAACCTTGGCTTGGAAAGCTATTACCAACTGACAGGACCTCTTCCCCGCGAATGGGTCGAGAACGGTCAGGTCTATATACAGGATCCTTCAACCCGGATCGCGGTTGAACTTCTGGCTCCCGAGCCCGGCGAAACCATCCTGGATGCCTGTGCGGCACCCGGAGGAAAATCTTCACTCATCGCTGCAGCAATGAACAACGAGGGCCAGCTCCTCTGCACCGACGCCAGTGAGAAACGAATTCCACGACTTCTCGAAAATCTGGCCGGTCAGCATGTAGCCAATGCCGCAACCGCGCAATTTGATTGGACCGACCCTGCTCCCCAGGAATGGAGAGCTAAGTTTGATCGCATTCTCCTCGACGTGCCCTGCTCCAATTCTGGCGTCATGCGTCGCAGAGTCGACGCGCGGTGGCGGCTTAAACCGGACCAACTGGAGACACTACCGGCCATCCAGCGGCTTATCCTCGAAAACGCTCTTCCTTGCCTGAGGCAAGGAGGCCGTCTCGTATACTCCACATGCTCCCTTGAACCTGAGGAAAACGAGAATCTCATCATGAGCTTACTGAAGGAGCACCCTGAGCTCACCTTACTCGATTCAAAGACCTCCATTCCCTTCAGGGACGGGTTTGATGGGTCCTACGCCGCTCTTCTTACTTCAGAGCGCAACGCCTAGGAACCGCTCCAGAGGCCTCTGTCTGAATTTCGGCTCCCAATTTGAATTCACTCCACTAGACTCTCTTCGTGCGCAACATTCTCAGTTTGCTCCTGGCGTTGGTCATCCTGCTGTCCACTCTTCTGTTTGGCTGTTTCTATATGAATATCAGCAAAGGGGCAAAATTTGAGAATAAGAAAAGCGAGGAACGTCCAACCTCGACAGAGTAGCAGCAGAAGAGCGACCTCTTCGCTCCCTTGATTTGGCGCAACCTGGACTCAGCGGACCTCGGCAAATAAAAACGCCCCAGGATAACCCCGGGGCGCTTGCTCGAACATCTTCAGAAATCTGATTAGTCGTCCGTGAGGGAGAACGACTCCTCTTTTTCGGGCGGCGGAACATCATCCTTGGGCTTATCACGATCACGGCCCCGTCCACCACGGTCTCCACCACGGCTTCCGCCACGATCTCCACCACGATCACGTCCACCGCCGCCACCACGACGTCCACCCCCACCGCGACGGCCACCACCCTGCTGTCCATCGCCCTCATCGCTGTCATCGCTCTCACCACGAGCTTCTCTGATCGCAGCGCGCATGCTCATCTTAACCCGACCCTTCTCGTCGACTCCGATACACTTGGCGGTCACTTCATCACCCGTCTTTACGACATCCTCTGTCTGCTCAACCCGACCTTCGGCTAATTCCGAGATGTGGATTAATCCGTCCTTACCTGGTAGAACCTCCATGAAGGCTCCAAAGGCCATGGTGTTAACAATTTTACCGGTATACGTTGCACCAACCTCCACCTCGGCAAACATATCCTCGATCATCTTCTTAGCGCATTCGAGAGATTCAGCCTTCGAGGCGTAAATATGCACGGTGCCGTCATCCTCAATATTAATTTCAGCACCTGACTCAGCCTGAATACCCTTGATGTGCTTGCCTCCTGGACCAATCAGCTCCCCGATACGCTCAGGGTCGATCTTAACGGACTCAATCCGTGGAGCATGCTCGCTGAGCTGACCAACCTCGGGAATCGCAGCAGTCATGGCTTCCTGCACCTTGGTCCGCCCTTCCTTCGCGAGATGAACGGCATTCTCGAAGATATCGAGGGAAATACCACGCAGCTTCAAGTCGAGCTGGAACCCAGTGATCCCCTCACTTGTACCGCAAAGCTTCCAATCCATATCGCCATAGAAATCCTCACTGCCAATGATGTCCAACAGCAGCTTGTGATCCTTAAGGTTGCCCTCTTCATCAAAGTCTGTGACGAGTCCGACAGAAATTCCGCTTACCGGGCGTTTCAAAGGTACACCTGCCTGCAGAAGAGACATGGTTCCCGAACAAACTGTAGCCATGGAGGATGACCCGTTGGATTCAAGGACTTCGGAAGTCACCCTGATCGCATAAGGAAACTCCTCAACGTCGGGTATGACCGCCTGGATTGAGCGCTCCGATAGAGCTCCGTGGCCAATTTCACGTCTGTTAAGCCCCCCAAAGCGGCCTGACTCCCCAACTGAAAATGGAGGAAATGAGTAGTGCAGGATAAACTGTTTGCTGTCCTCGCCCCCAGCGTAGTTGTCGAAATACTGCTTTTCGTCGGCTGGGGCCAGAGTTGTGGTAGCGAGAGCCTGCGTTTCACCACGAGCAAAAAGAGCTGAGCCATGAACTCGGGGCAGAATCCCGGCCTCAGCGGTAAGAGCACGGAGCTCGCCCACTTTTCGACCATCAGCCCGGATTCCCTTCTCAAGGATACTGATCCGGAATGCCTTTTTCTGAATATGCTCGAACGCCTGCTCAATTGCGAAATCTGAGATTTCTGGATCTGCTTCTTTCAAGGCTGCCTCGACCTCGTCTCGCAAGGCGCCTACGGCCTTCGCACGCTCAACCTTACTCGGCTTGTAGATTGCGTCCTCGATTCGGTCACCGGCCACGCGATAGCCGATCTCCAAGTGCTCCTCTTTTGCTACAGTCACGGTATATTCCCGCTTTTCCTTCCCGCATTGTGCGACAAGTTCCTCCTGCGCCTCCACCAAGGTGGTGACATGTCCCTGTGCAAATCGTAGCGCCGCGATGAAATCTGCTTCTGGAATCTCATCAGCGGCACCCTCAATCATTACGACGTCGGTCTTGTTTCCGACATAGACCAAGTCCAGATCGCTTTCGGCTCTCTCATCAAAAGTCGGATTGACCACCAACTCTCCATCAACCCGTCCAACGCGGACCGCACCAATCGGCCCCTCAAAGGGGATGTCCGAGATTGCGAGAGCTGCCGAGGCTCCATTCATCGCGACGATATCAGCGTCATTGACGCCATCGGCCGCGAAAAGAAGTGCAACGATCTGCGTGTCGTAGAGGTAACCCTTTGGGAAAAGGGGTCGCAGTGGCCGGTCCGTCATCCGGCACGTTAGGATTTCTTTTTCCGTAGGGCGACCTTCTCGCTTAAAATACCCTCCAGGGAAAACTCCGGCCGCCGCCGCACGCTCTTTATATTCAACTGACATGGGGAACCATGTCTGCCCTGCCCTGACTTTCGTCTGCGATAC
>TARA_B100001093_G_scaffold20617_3_pt1 | contig 19963 bp, 22 predicted proteins | sample TARA_B100001093 | Tara Oceans TARA_B100001093 (sample SAMEA2623116) | marine metagenome | biome: marine biome (ENVO:00000447); feature: surface water layer (ENVO:00002042); material: "saline water (ENVO:00002010), including plankton (ENVO:xxxxxxxx)" | depth 5 m
CTAATGGCGGCCAGATTTATCAATTTGTTTACGAGGATAATCCAAAAAAAAGAATTGGATTAGAAAATTTAGCTCTGGAAATCCCAGGAGATAGAGTTCAGCATGAGCGTAAAAACGGAATTTGGTTTAGAGATGAATCAACTTTACCTTCTTTCACATTAAATGAAGTCATTAGTGGTTTTAAATCAAATCCTAATATTGTAATTAAAACAGAAAAAATTGACGAAAAAGGTCATAAAATTATTTTAAGTAGAGAGGAATCTTTGGAGAAAATTAGCCAAGCCAAATATGTGGTCGAGGGTGCCAATCTGGTTCGTAATGAATACGGCAATAGACTGTTCGCTGATTTTTTCTTTTTTATAACTGGATTTCATGGTTTCCATGTTTTATCTGGCGTTGTAATCAACATAATTATTTTCTTTAATGTGCTTATAGGCACATACGAAAGAAGAGGGCATTATGAAATGGTAGAAAAAGTTGGTTTGTACTGGCATTTTGTAGACTTGGTTTGGGTTTTTGTTTTTACATTCTTTTATTTAGTATAATTTTTAAATATGGAAAACAACACACATAAATTAGAGATTTTTAGAGGACTTTTGAAGTTTAAGTCTAATCAAACAAAAATTTGGGGAGTATTAATCTTTCTATCCATAGTAACAACTATTGAAGTAGTTTTAGGAATTGTAAAACCTGAGATCTTAATGAATACTTTTTTAAGTACTAAGCTTATCAATTGGATATTTATTATTTTGACACTTGTCAAAGCCTATTACATAGCTTGGGATTTCATGCATCTTAGGGATGAAACAAGCGGATTACAAGCTTCCATTGTGATTACTCTTATCTTTTTAATTGCTTATTTAGTATTTATCATTCTTGTCGAAGGCAATTACATATATGATGTGATGTATGAAGGTTTTGTAAGTTGGAACTTTTAATTTATTCAATATAACACTTCTTTAAATGCGAAAGTATTTTGTACTTACAATCCTTTTTGTTCTTCCTCTTGTTGTATACCTTTTTTTTGCATCAGGTATAAATCATTTTGCTAAGCTTCCCATATTAACAAAAGACATTAAAGATATATCTGTTATTTCCTCTGAAAGTTTTAATAATAAGATTACAATTTTGGGATTTTTTGGCTCCAAAATTCAGGACAAATATGGAGATGCTGGGAATTTAAATCAGGAAATTTTTAAGAGATTTAATGAATTTAAAGATTTTCAGTTTTTAATGATTCAACCTTTTGGAACAAAAAGTTTATCAGATAGTCTTTTGTTTGAAATGAACAGGCTTACAAAAACTAATTTTCAAAACTGGAAGTTTATTGAAGTGAGTAATAAAGATTTGTTAGATGTTTTTGAAAGTTTAAAAACAGATCTTAAATTGGATTCAAGTTTAGCCACATCTTATGTTTTTATAATTGATAGAGATGGAAATCTAAGAGGAAGAGATGACGAAGAAGGAATAAAATATGGCTATGACTCTAGATTCGTTGCCGATATTAATAATAATATGGTAGATGATGTTAAGGTGATTTTAGCTGAATACAGGATGGCATTAAAAAAAAATAACATTTATAAAAACGAATTTTAAATGAAAAAGTATTCATACGTTGGAATTTCATTTGTAGTTTTAATATTTGGGATTTGGTTTTTTCCAAAAATTATGGATCGCTTTGAGAGTGATAGCTTAAAAAAGAATACTAGATTAAATTTTTCTAAGGAATTAAACTTTGTAAAATTAAACGGAGAGAAAAAGAAAGTTCCCGATTTTATTTTCAAAAACCAAGACAATTTATTGATTAGCAACGAAGATTTTTTAGGAAAGGTTTTTGTAGTTGAATTTTTTTTCACAAAATGTCCATCTATTTGTATTGAAATGAATAAAAACATGAAAGTTTTAGATAAAGAATTTGGTGATAGGAATGATTTTGGAATTGCTTCATTTTCCATAGATCCAGAACATGATACGGTTCAAGTTTTAAAAGAATATGCTGAGTTTATAAATGTTAAATCTAAAAACTGGCATTTTTTAACTGGAGCTCTTACAGATATATATGATTTATCAAATACCGGCTTTAATATTTTTTCATCGATTAATCCTGACGTTGCTGGAGGTTTTGAGCATCAAGGATTTTTTGCTTTAATTGACCAAGAGGGTTATATTCGCTCAAGAGACAACGCAATGGGATCACCGATTGTTTATTATTTAGGAATTGGTGATGAAAATTCAGAAGTTCAGGGAATTGATATGATAAGAGAGGATATTGCTAAATTATTGAGTGATGAGTAAAAATAATTCAAAAATTTATAATACTTTGATTGTAATAGTTTCAATAGCTATTCCTATTGTTGTAGCGATTTTATTTACCGTAAAAATTCCAGACGCAACTCCCCTAACATTTCTTCCTCCTATATACGCTACTATTAATGCTGTTACTGCGTTATTATTAGTGTTTGCAATAAGAGCTATTAAATCTGGGAAGCGTTTGTTGCATGAACGATTGATGAAAGTTTGTATCGGTTTATCTTTGATTTTTCTTGTTATGTATATAGCTTACCACATGACCTCGGACCCAACTCCTTTTGGTGGAGAAGGATTTGTAGCCTACTTATACTATTTTATCCTTATTACTCACATAATTTTATCAATAGTTTTAATTCCAATGGTCCTTACAAGTTATGTAAGAGCCATTCAATCGCAATTTGATCCTCATAAGAAAATTGCTAAAATTACTTTTCCGGTTTGGTTATATGTAGCTGTAACGGGAGTGATTGTTTATTTAATGATTTCACCATATTACTAAATGATTTTTTTAATTACATATAATCTTCAATGCGCGATGTGTAGAGCTGTTTTAGAATCTGGAGCGGATCAAAAAGTAGCAGAAAGTTTAAATGACGGCATTGTATATTTAATGATTATCCCATATGTGTTAGGTTTTTTAACTCTTGTTTTTCTTTACTATAGGTTTTTTAAGAAAAAGTCATAATTCAATTTTTTTTTATACATTTGCTACTATGTATAACAAAGTACTATGTATAATATTAAATTAATGAAATTATGAAAAAAATAATATTGATTTTATTGATAATTTTCACTTTCAGTTCTTGTGGATTTGATGTTAAGCCTAATGTTTCTGTGAAAAATGATATAAATTTAACTATTGATGGAGAGAATATTGATGGCCTTCAAGGAGAATGGATCATATCGATTGAAGAAAAAGAAGATGATAAGAAAGATAAAAAAGAAATCATAATCATAACCATTGAAAAGAACGAATTAGATTAAGCGTAGGTTGAGTACTGAAAACTTTAAAATACAGATACGAAAAGGTCTTCTAGAATTTTGCATTTTACAAATAATTTCTAGAGACGAGGTCTACACATCTGATATTATTGATGAACTTAAAAATTCAAAAATAATAGTTGTTGAGGGCACTGTTTATCCTTTGTTGAATAGACTTAAGAAATCAGGATATGTTCAACATGTTTGGCGTGAATCAGACCAAGGACCGCCTAGAAAATATTATTCTATAACTTATCAGGGAACTCTTCATATAAAAGAATTAATCATTTCATGGAATGAGTTAGACGCTTCAGTAAAGAAGTTATTAAAAACTAAAAAATGAAAAAACTATTTTTAATATTACTTGAATTTAAGATAAATATTTTGAAGAAAATTTTAGAATGGTTTAGGAAATAATCAAATAAAAAATGAAAAAAACATTTACAATTAATATCGGTTATTCAATTTTTAATATTGAAGAAGGGGCTTATGAAGTACTGAAGAGTTATTTAAATTCTATTAAAACGTATTTTTCTACAATTGACAATGACTCTGAAATTATTAAAGATTTTGAGCTCAGAGTTGCAGAAAATTTTTCATCAAAAATTTCTTCAAGTAAACAGTGTATCAATTTAAATGATGTTAAAGAAATGATTCAAATTATGGGATCATTGGATGATTTCAAAGAAATTTACAGTGATAACGAAACAGAAACAACTAATGAGGAGAAAAAAAGTAATAAACTCTTTAGAGATTCCAGTAATAGAATTATTGCTGGAATATGCTCAGGAATAGCTGAATACTTTAAAATTGATCCAATAATTATAAGAATCATATTTTTTATTGCTGTTCCTCTAAACTTAATTATATATATCATTTTGTGGATAGGAATACCATCTAAAGATTTTGATCCTAATTTGAGAAAAATACTTTTTAGAGATAAAGAAAATGGAATATTTGGTGGAGTGTCAAAAGGACTTTCAAATTACTTAAAGATTGATGTCAATATAATAAGAGTTGTTTTTGTGGTAAGTTTATTTTTTGGTGGTGCAGGATTGATGTTTTACCTATTACTATGGTTTTTCACTAAAGAGGCCAAAACCATTGGACAAAAAATGAATATGTCAGGTTTCAATGTAAATTTATCCAACCTTGAAGATTTCATTAAAAAAAAAACGGGAAACCTAAATAATTCAGAAAACACCTTAACAAAAATATTCTTATTTCCTTTTAGACTATTGGCTCCAGTAATTAATGCTTTTTTTAATATTGGTGTTTTTATATTAAAAACGATATTTTTTATAATTAGCACTGTATTTATTTCGGTTTGTGGAATATTATTATTTGTACTTCTAAAAATATTATTTAACGAAATATCTCAAAGTCAAGACCCTGAATTTTATGAGCTTTTAAACTCAATTCCAGATTATTTTATAATATTTTCAACCTTATTTTTATTGTTAACTATTGTACTTACAATAATAACATCATTTTATGTATTATTTAAAAAGAAATCAAATACTTACGTTAGTATATTCCTAATTTTTTTGTGGATTGTTTTCTTTATTTTTACAGCTATTTCGATACCTAACATAATTTTAATTTTACAAGATTTAGATCATTTACCATATTGGATTAATGGGTTTGATAATAAGTCGTACTATTTTAATTGGATTTTTTAATCATGAAAAGATTTATAATTTTTTTATTGTTTGCTGTTAATTTAAAGGCCCAATCAACATCGGTTAAAATCTTAGACTCCATCTCCTTTGCTCCAATACCATTCGCTACAGTTTCTTTTTCTAATAGTAGTGGAATAATATCTGATGAAAATGGAGATTTTGAATTAATAAAGAATGAATTAAACGATGAAGATTCCTTATTTATATCATCCATGGGATACAAAAAAGTTTCTTATTCCTTAAATAGATTTAACGATAGCATTATTTTCTTAAGCCCAAAACCAATAGAGTTGAACAATGTAATAATTACAAATAGGAAACTTAGTTCACAAGAAATAATAGAAAAAATAAAAGCTGCAATAACTCAAAATTATCAAACTGATTTATCAGAAAATAAAATTTTTTACAGAAAGGAATATAATAGTACAATAGAAAAGTTCGAAATAAATAAATTTAAATCGTCTATTGATAATGTAAATGATTTATTAATTGATAGTTTACTTTTAAATTTACCAAGTGAAAATAAATCTGTTACAGAAGTCCTATCAAACTATTATGGTAATTTGGAAGAAGACAATCAGAAAATTAATTTAATAAAATCAAGAGAAACTTATAAAAAAGAAAACGAAATATTAGAATCGTTAAATTCAAAACTTGAGGAATCTCTTAAGAAAAGTCTAAAATCTAATTCTTACTTTAAAATTAGATCTGGCTTATTACCATTTTCAGGGGATTTAGAATTTGATGGTCTATGGGATATTGATAGTACAAATCAAGCAGCTTTAAAAAAAGCTAACGATGATGAAATAAAAAGAAAAGAAAACTTTGCTAATTCTATAAAAGGAAGAGTCTCTAATATTTATTCAAACCTTTTTTATAATGACGCAACAGATTTAGATTTTATTTTGAAATCCAATAGATATGAATTTAGCAATCCAGAGCTTAATTATTTGGGTAATCAGCTAGTATATGTAATGACTTTCCGGCCTAAGGGTTCAAAAGATTATAAAGGGACACTACATATTAACTCAGATGATTTTGCAATAATAAGAATTGATTTTAAAAATGTTAAATCTTTATTTAAACTAAAGCTACTTGGTTTTTCATCAGACAATTATTTAATAGAAGGTCGAATGGTTTTTTCAAAACTAGACAAAAAAAAATATTCCTTGACTTATTTTCAGGTTTCATCAGGCTCAAAAGCAGGAATAGATAGGCCATTTAAAATTATTGAAAAAAATAAATTTGTTAAAGGTAGAAGAAAGCAAAATCAGATTTCTTTTAACTTAGATTTTATTGTTAATTCTTTAAATAAAGTTGAATTAAGGGTTTTTCAATCAAAATCTATTGATTTAAACCTGTATGATAATTTAAAAGAAGAAAATAAAATTTTACCTGAATACGTAGATGAATTTAAAACTAATTTTTGGGAAGAATTTTAATTTGGTTTATAAAATAAACTAGTTTATATTTGTATTAAATTATATACCGAATCTAAAAAAATATTAACCATAAGTAATTGTTTTTGATTTTAAAATATTGTTTTTGGGTTCGATATTAATTAAATTTTTTATTATGACAAAAGAAGAACAATTAATTATTATCAACGATGCAATTAAGCAAACGAAAACCAATTTAAAACCTCTTGGATATAACTTGATTTTTTGGTCAATAGTAGTAATTTCAATGAGCTTATTTCATTATTTTTTCCCCAAAATAGTTCAATACAGCTATTATTCATCTACAATCTATTGGGTATCAATTCCACTAATAGGGATGGTGTATACCACTTACTATAATTTTAAAACTGGTATTAAAATTGGTTACGAAACACAACTAGATAGAGTTATTAGAATAATCTGGGCAGTTTTTGGATTTGCTTGGATTTTTACAGTAGCTATTTCCATATTACATAATATAAATCCTGTTCAAGATATTTTATTTCTATTGGGACTAGTTTTACTAATGAATGGGTTGATAGTTAAATTCCATAACATTACTATTGGAGGAGTTGGACTTTTAGTTTTTACTGTATATACTTACTACAATCCAGGTTTAAATCTGCTTTTAGTTAATGTTATTGGAATCAGTTTTGGGATGTTAATCCCAGGGTTATCACTTTATTTGCATAAGAAGGATGAATAAAGAGATAGAAAAATTATTGTTTAATCCTATTAGACTCAAAACAATATCTTTTTTAATGACAGTGGAGACGTGTACTTTTAAAGCGCTACTTGACGTTACAACCTCATCTAAAGGAAATTTAAGTATTCAATTAAAGAAATTAAATGATGCTGGATTGATTAAAATAGAAAAATATTTTCAAAAAAGTTATCCAACAACCGATTACTCAATAACAAAAAAAGGAAAAACTTCATTTGAGGATTTTTTTAAACAATTACAATCTTTAAAAAATGAATAATAAAGCATTAAATTTGGGCACCATAATTGATATATTTCAAAATGAATCACAATCTTATGATTAAAATAAAAGATTTACATAAATCCTATAAAATGGGATCAAATTCCTTACATGTTTTAAAAGGAATAAATTTTGAAGTTGAAGAAGGCGAATTAGTTGCAATAATGGGATCTTCAGGCTCTGGAAAATCTACCTTATTAAATATTTTAGGGATGCTAGATCTTTTGGATAAAGGAACTTACGATTTAGATGGCGTACCAATTAAAGATTTAGACGAAACAAAAGCTGCTAATTACAGAAATAAATTTCTTGGTTTTGTATTCCAATCTTTTAATTTAATCAATTATAAAACTGCCTTAGAAAATGTAACTCTACCTCTTTATTATCAAGGATTTAAAAGAAAAGAAAGAGAAGAGGAAGCGCTAAGGTATTTGGACAATGTGGGTTTAAAAGAGTGGGCAACTCATTTGCCTAGTGAACTTTCTGGGGGGCAAAAACAAAGAGTAGCTATTGCTAGAGCTTTAGTTTCAAAACCAAAAGTTTTGTTAGCTGATGAACCAACTGGAGCATTAGATTCTAAGACTTCCAAAGAGGTTATGGCTTTAATTCAAAAAATTAACAAGGACGGTAAAACAATTTTAATTGTTACACATGAGGAAGATATTGCTAAAATGTGCTCCAGAATTGTTAGGTTGAAAGATGGAGTAATTATGGAAGATAAAAAAAATAAAATGGTAAAAGCTATTTAATGTTTAGTAGAGATCGTTGGGTAGAAATATTTGATTCAATTAAAAAAAATAAACTTAGAACATTTCTTTCTGGGTTTACTGTTGCTTTAGGTATTTTAATATTTGTCGTTTTATTTGGTTTTGGTAATGGACTTGATAATACTTTTGATAAATTTTTTACTGATGATGCATTAAATACTATGTGGGTTAATGCAGGAAGAACTACAAAGCCTTATATGGGTTACAAGGCTAATCGAAGAATAGAATTTGACAATAAAGATTTAGAGGACATCACAAACAGGTTTGCATTCTACATTGATGGAATAACTCCAAGAATTACTGAGAGTGGAAATATTGGATATAAATTAAAATCAAATAATTATTCGGTTAGAGGTGTGGGTCCTTTTCATCAAAAAAACGAAATGACCATAATGATGCAAGGTCGATATATTAATGGATTAGACGTAGAAAATAAAGAGAGAAATGTTGTTATTGGTAGATTAGTAAAACAGGATTTATTCGGAGATGAAGATGCTTTAGGTAAATTTGTTTCTGGTGGAGGAAGATCATGGAAAGTTATTGGTGTTTTTCAAGATGATGGTGGAGATAACGAAGAAAGAATAGTATATGTCCCCTACACAACCCTACAACTAATTCAAAAAAATACTGATAAATTACAACAGATTATTATTTCATATAAACCTGAAATTGGTTATGCAGGAGCTGTTGCCTTTGAAAATCAATTAAAAAAATATTTAAAACAAAAAAAATTCATTGATCCAACCGATCCAAGAGGTGTTTTCATTAGAAATATTGCTTCAGAATTAAGTCGAAATGATCAATTTAAAAGTGGTCTTTCTTCTATTATTTTATTTGTTGGGATCGGAACTCTTCTTGCTGGAATAATTGGAATATCAAATATTATGGTATTTGTGGTAAAAGAAAGAACTAAAGAACTTGGAATTAGAAAAGCAATTGGAGCAACACCAAGTTCAATTATAGGAATGATACTTCAGGAAGCGATTTTTATAACTTCAATATCTGGGTATGTAGGTCTTATAACTGGAATTGGTATTCTTAAACTGGTCGGTAACACCTTAGAAGAAGATTATTATATTTTAGATCCTTATGTTGATTTAAATACAGCAATACTAGCAACTTTTTTATTAATTGGTTTTGGGGCATTTGCTGGATATTTACCAGCAAAAAGAGCTGCTAAAATAAAACCGATAGAAGCTTTAACAGATAAATAAAATGAAAAGACTATTTGATAAAGATACTTGGCAGGAAATTTTTGGATCTATTCAAAAAAATAAAGTCAGAACTGTCATTACAATGATAGGAGTTCTTTGGGGAATATTTATTTACATTGCACTTGCCGGTTCTTCAAAGGGATTGGATAACGGATTTGAAAGAGCTTTTCAATCTATTGCTTCAAACAGTATTTTTATTTGGGCACAATATACAAGCCTCCCTTATGCAGGATATAAATCTCAGAGAGCTATTCAATTAAAATTAGGAGATGTTGATGTTTTAAAAAAAAGAGTAAAAGGAATAAAGTTTATAGCTCCAAGAAATGTTGCAGGCGTTTTTGGTTCAGCAGGCGGAAATATAGTTCGAGGTAACAAGACAGGAACCTATGCAATATATGGCGAGTTTCCTGAATACATTAAAATAGCAACTTCAAAAATATATGACGGGGGAAGGTTTATAAATGAAACGGATATAGAAATGGAAAGAAAAGTGTGTGTAATTGGAGAAAGGACACAATTAGAATTATTCGAGGAAGATGAGAATCCAATTGGGAAGTTTATTAGTATTAATAAAATGAATTTTAGAGTAGTGGGAGTACATAAATTTGTTCAAGGTGGAGGTTTTGGTGATGATGGAGATATTTATATCCCTTTTGCGACTTTTAAAAAAATATTTAATACCGGAGATAGAGTTAATTTTTTTATGATAGCAGCCGATGAAAATATAGATGGCGTACAAGTTGAAAAAGATATTAAAGCAACTTTAAAACAAATTCATAAAATAGATCCAAATGACGAAAGAGCCATATCGGGATTCAATCTTGGTGAAGTTTTCAAAAAAACAATGAATTTTGCTAACGGGTTAACATTTTTATCTTTAGTTGTGGGTATTGCAACTATTTTAGCTGGTGTGATTGGAATTGGAAATATACTGCTAATTTCTGTTAAGGAAAGAACTAAGGAAATTGGTATCAGAAGAGCTTTAGGTGCTACACCCTCTGAAGTTAGATCTCAAATTATTCTTGAATCGGTTTTTTTAACTATTCTGGCAGGAATAATAGGAATAATTTTAGGAGCATTAGTACTTTATGGAATTAATGCTGCTACAGCTGATATGACAGATTTCCCATATACTAACCCAACTGTACCCATTCCTTATGTTTTGGGTGCTTTGACACTTATGATTGTACTGGGCACATTAATAGGTATTATCCCTGCTCAAAAGGCAGTTAGTGTTAAACCAATCGACGCATTAAGAGAAGAATAATTAATTAATTAATATGAAATATTTAAAATACATCGGAATTGTTTTACTAATAGGAGGAATTTTATTTGCCAGTGCTTTTTTTATAAAGTCAAATAGTAAATCTTCAATTGTTTATGAAACACAAAATTTAATAACTACAACCATTGAGGAAAAAATTGTAGCTACAGGAAAAGTACTGCCTGAAGATGAAGTTAATGTAGTTCCTCAAATAGCTGGAATTATACAGGAAATATACGTTGAGGAGGGAGATGAAATATTAGCGGGAGATTTAATTGCTAAAATTAAAGTCGTTCCCAATGAGCAAACACTTAATTCAGCTGAGGGAAGAGTAAAAAGTGCAGAAATAGTTATGAAGAACTCTAAAATTGAGTTTAACAGAAATCAAGGATTATTTAAAAAAGAAATCATTTCAGAACAGGAATATAATGCCTCTCAACTTAGATACAATCAAGACATGCAGAATTTATCAAATGCAAAGAGTGATCTTCAAATAATTAAATTAGGCTCATCTGGTGGGTCATCAATTACAAATACCAATATTAGAGCTACTGTTTCGGGGACTATATTAGAAATTCCCATTAAGGAAGGAGATCAAGTTATACAAGCAAATACATTTAATGCAGGTTCTACAATAGCAACCATTGCTGATCTTAACAAAATGATTTTTGAGGGACAAGTAGACGAGGGAGAAGTAGGGAAATTGAGTATGGGAATGCCCCTAGTAGTCACTTTAGGAGCAATTGAAGATAAAGAATACAAGGCTAAATTAAGATTGATTGCACCTAAAGGAACAGAAGTTGCTGGTGCCATTCAGTTTAAAATTGAAGGTGAAGTTTATCTAGATGACGAATATATCGTTAGAGCCGGCTATAGCGCTAATGCATCAATTGTAACAGATAAAAAAATAGACGTTATAGCAATTAGCGAAGCATTATTACAATACGATTCTCAAACAAAAAGACCATATGTCGAAATAGAAACCTCTAATCAAAAATTCATTAGAAAAGATGTTGAATTAGGTGTTTCTGATGGAGTCAATGCTGAATTATTAAGCGGTTTAGCAAAATCTGACAAAATTAAAGTTTGGAATAAAACTGAACCAATTAAAAGAGGGGAAGTTGATAGTAGAGACGACGGTAGAACTAAATTCGATTAAATAATTTAATTACATGAAAATCTTAAAGTACTTATTTATAGTAATTGCCCCCAATATTTTATTAGCTCAGCAAACATGGACTCTTCAAGAATGCGTTAATAGAGCAATCGAAATGAATATTTCAATCAAACAGTCAAAGCTAGATTACGCAGGCTCTGAAATTGAAAAACAAGGAGCTATAGGTAATTTTTTACCCAATATCAATGTAGGAAGTAATCATTCTTGGAATATTGGACTGAATCAAAATATTACAACTGGGTTATTAGAAAATGTTACCACTCAATTTACTTCAATGAATTTGAATATGAATGTAAATATTTACGGAGGACTTCAAAATATTAACAGGTTACACAGAGCAAATCTTTCAATTTTAGCTAGTCAGTATCAGTTGGAAGATATGACTGAAAACATTGCACTATTGGTTGCTAATTCATATTTACAAATTTTATTTAGTAAAGAATCACTTTCTGTTCAAATACTGCAATTGGATATTACAAATAATGAGTTAAAAAGAATAAAAGAGTTAGTGAGTTCCGGAGTTGTTCCCAAAGGAGATTTGTATGAGATTGAAGCTAATCTGGCTTCTCAAGAAAAAAATCTAGTTGATGCTCAAAACGCATATTATTTATCTAAAATTTCTTTAGCTCAATTATTATTAATTGATGATTTTGAAAATTTTGAAATTGCTAATGAAACTTATGATATTCCCATTTCTGATGTTATGAATAAAACTCCTGAAGAAATTTTTAATTATGCAGTTTTAAATAAAAAAGAGATTAAGATTTTCGAAACTAATCTCGATATAGCTAAAAAAGACTTAGAAATATCTAAAGCTTCATTGAAACCCACCTTATCAGCTTTTTATTCTTATAGCTCGAGAATTGGATATTCTGACAGATTAGTGCCTACAGATGAAATTTCTTATACTCCAATTGGTGTTGTTGAAGGCACTGGAGAAAGAGTAGTAGCCCCTTACACAAAAATGACAACATCAGGGCCGCAATCTTTTTCAAAACAATTTGACTTAAATGCCGGTCAAAATTTTGGTCTTAGTTTAAATGTTCCCATTTTAAATAACTTTTCTAGGCGTTCAAATGTAAATAGAACAAAGGTTAACATCTTAAGAACTGAAAATTCATTACAACAAAAAAAATTAGATTTAGAAAATACAGTTAATCAATCCTTTTCTGATGCAAAAGGAGCTTACAAAGCTTATCTAGCTTCGAAAAAATTAATAAAGGCAAGAGAATTAGCTTTTGAATATGCTAAAAATAAATTTCAAGTGGGAGCCATGAACTCTTTTGATTTTACCCAAGCTAAACAGAGATATGAGTTGGCACAGTCTGAACTAATAAGAACAAAATATGATTACATATTTAAATTAAAAGTCTTAGAGTTTTATTTTGGAGTCCCAATAACAGTTAATTAATCTTACTTTGTGAGTTATATTCTAAACATAGAATCCTCAACAACAAATTGTTCTATCTCATTGGCTAATAATGGTGAATTAATTTCTATAAGGGAACTTAATGAAAAGAATTATTCTCATTCAACAAAGCTGCATTCTTTTATTGAGGAAGTTTTAAAAAATTCAAATATCACTGTAAATAAATTATCAGCAATAGCTGTTAGTAGTGGTCCTGGTTCATATACTGGTTTAAGAATTGGTGTATCCGCTGCAAAAGGACTATGTTATGCCCTACAAATCCCATTAATTTCAGTACCTACCCTTCAAGTGTTAGCTAGGCAACTTAATATCCAGCGGGAAGATTTAATAATTCCTGTAATGGATGCTAGAAGAGATGAGGTGTATTCTGCAGTTTATAATTCAGAATATGAATTAGTAAGAGATATTTTTCCAGAGATAATTGACAGCGAATCTTTCAGTGGATTAGCTAAAGACAACAAATTATATTTTATTGGAAATGGTCAAGAAAAATGTGAAAGATTGATAAGGAAGAACTCTAATTTGATTTTTTCAAATTACGATACTTTTCCATCTTCAAAAGAAATGATTTTAATTTCTTTTAAGAAATTTAAAAAATCAAAGTTTGAAGATATTGCTTATTTTGAGCCAGATTATTTAAAAAAATTTAAAGCAGGATAGCTAACCATTTATAGCATTCACCTCAGAAATCATCCCTGGAAGCATTTCTTTTAACATATTTTCAATACCACTTTTAAGCGTAACTGTTGATGAGGGGCATCCGCTGCAAGCTCCTTGAAGAATTACATTAACATTCTTTGTTTCTTGATCATATGATTGAAAAACTATATTACCACCGTCTGAAGCAACTGCTGGTTTCACATGCTTTTCTATAATTTCAATAATCTCTTTAGAAATGTCATCAATATTCTCAATATCCAGTTCAACAATACTTGAGTTAGTATTAATAAGATCTTCATTAATTAAGATATTATTATCTTCGATATATGATCGAATAAATTCTCTTACGTCCATGACATTTTCGTCCCAATTTGAAGTTGAATTTTGAGTAATAGAAATAAAATTAAAGTCTAAAAAAACCTCTTTAACAAATGGAAATGTAAATAGTGATTTTACAATTGGTGCATTTGATGTTTCATCAATATTTTTAAATTCATAAACTCCTTTAACTATCTTTTTATTAACTACAAATTTCATCACATTTGGATTTGGAGTGCTTTCTGCATAGACTGTTGTAGGCGAAATTTTATTTGATTCAACCTGAGAAACTAGCCCCCCTTCGTTGAGGAAATCCTGAATTTGTTTGCATAGTTCATTTTTAACATCATTCCACTCTAAAATATTTAATTTTTCAATATATACGGAACGTTTATTTAAAACTACTTTCTTTACAAAAGGCAAATAAAAAATTTGTTGAATTAATGGGAAGTTTTTAGCATCTTCAATTTTTATAAATTCTAATCTTTTCTCTGATAAGAATTTATTTGAGTAAAATTCAAGTTCTTCTTCTCTGCTCGTTTCTTTATATTTAATTATGTGTTTTTCCATCTAAATAATATTGATTGCAAATTTAAAATTTAAAATTTTGTTAAGAGATTGATCTGATCCGTTACAATAAAAAGTGTATGAGGGATCGATTAAATTTGACTCTAATTTATTTTTTATTAATAATCTATTAGTTTGCTTAGCTACAGCCTTTCCGCTATCCAGGATTTTTATATGACTAGGGATTAAAGATTTAATTGTTTTTATCAAAATAGGATAATGCGTACAGCCTAAAACAAGGTGATCTATTTTATTTTGAATCATCGGATTCAAGTTTTTTTTTAAAATATTTTCAATTTTTTCTCCACTAAATATACCTTTCTCAATTAATTCAACGAGACCCGTTGCATTTTTTTCAATTACTTTCACATCTGATGCATAATTGTTAGCTGTTTTTTCAAATAATCCACTTGATAAAGTTCCTTTGGTCGCAAGCACACCGATTAAGCCACTTTTTGTTTGCATAGCAGCAGGTTTAATTGCCGGTTCAACTCCAATAAAAGGAAGATCAAAATTTGTTCTTAATTTACTTATGCTATTTGTTGTCGCAGTATTACAAGCCACAACAATAATTTTACAACCTTTTTCAATTAAAAATTTAGTGTTTTTGATACTTAATTTTTCGATTTCTTTCTTAGATTTATTTCCATATGGTGAATTATAATTATCTGAATAATAAATAATACTTTCCTTTGGTAATGTTTTTTTTATTGAATTTAAAATAGTTATACCACCAATTCCTGAGTCAAAAATTCCTATTGGTGCATTATTCATTGAGTAAAAGTAAAAAAAAACTACCTAAGGAAACTTAGGTAGTTTAAAATATTAGTAGTAAAAGTAATTTAGAATCCTAATTCTACTTTAACCTCTGCCATTAAATCTTTTCCATTTGCTAAAATCAAACTTCCTCCTTCTGTAGCATCTATAACGTAATCAAAACCTTGTTCTTTAGCAATCTTTTGAATAGCTGCTCTTGCTTTATCGATAAGTGGTTTTAATAAGTCTGCTTGTTTTTTTTGAATATCTTGTTGAGCAGTTTGTTGGTATTGTTGAATGTTTTGTTCCATTCCCTGTAATTCTTTAGCTCTAGCTTGGTTAGTCACTTCAGTCTGATTTTGTTGGTCAGCACCATAAGTTTGAAGTTTTGTTTGATATTCTTTCATTGAAGCTTCAATTTCTGTTGCATAAGTCTTTTGCAGCTTTTCTAGTTGCGCTTGTGCTTCCTTAACTTCAGGCATTTCACTAATTAAGGCCTGTGAATTAATGTGAGCAACTTTACTTTGAGCAAATACTGTAGTTGCTACAAATAAAAATAAAATAGTAATTGATAATTTTTTAAAAGTTTTCATTTTTTAACTTTTTTTAGGTTATTTTTCTTTTTTCTTAGTTCTAACAGACTATCTTTTCTTTTTTGATAGGCTTTTCTTTTTTCTTCTCTTTGCTTTAAAAGTAGTTCTCTTTTTGCTTTTACTTCTGCAGCTTTTTTGGCTTTGGTTTCTTCTATTAACTTCTTTTTAGCTTCATACTCAGGATTAACTTTTTCATCCTCAAATTCAATTTTAAGCTTTTCAAGTTTTTCAGTTTTTAAAATACTTTTTAAAACCAGGTCGCTAATATCGTATTTTTTTTCGGAATAAAACATAATTGCATCAGCAGATTGATCAAAAATTTTATCAAACTTTTTTTGTTTTGAAATGGTTTCAACAACATTTAGAACTTGATCTTGTATGGGCCTGATTAATAACAACTCCTGAGTCACCCAATCCCCATTAACTCCAAAACGTTTTATTTGGTAATCATTTAATTGTTTTTCTTCAAATTGAATTTCAGACTCTCTATCTTGAACAATTTCAAAAGTCAACAAAGGCCTTTCAATTTCTAAACTATCCTTAAGAACTTTAATTTGAGCTTTTTTTATTTCAATTTCATTTTTCCATTTACCTATTTTTTCTTCAAGTTGAGCATTGGCCGTCTTATAATCCTCCATTTGAGAGAGAATATATTCCATATTAACATATCCAATTCTTTCTGCTTTTTGAGAAAAAGAAGAGTCAATTGTTAAAAAAAAAATAATTAAGAAATATAAAAAGGAAAGTCTATTCATTTTTATTGTTTAGTCATTATAACGTAAAAACTCTAGAATTGTTGTCCTATAACAAAGTGCGTTTCCCATCCGTGAGAATCGAGCCCACCATCAACTTGACTGTCTAAACCGTAACCAAAATCAATTCCAAGTAATCCAAAGGCTGGCATAAAAATTCTTACACCAAGCCCTGCAGATCTTTTCCCATTAAATGGGTTAAATTCTCTAAAACTATTAAACCCGTTTCCAGATTCTAAAAATGTTAAAGCAAATATTGAAGCAGATGGTTTTAATGTTATGGGGTATCTTAGTTCTATTGAAAATTTATTGTAAATAGTTGATCCATCTTGATCCGAAAGAGATTGATTTTGATAACCTCTTAAACTGACTGTTTCTCTTCCGTCCATAGCGTACTGAGACATACCATCACCACCAAGAAAAAATCTGTCAAAAGGAATAATTCCTCTATCTTGGTTGTAAGCACCCAAGAATCCAAATTCTGCATGGGTTTTTAAAACAAATTTGTCTATTATTTTTGTATACCAACTACTTTTAAATTTAATTTTATAAAACTCTAGCCATCTGTATTTTTCTTGATCAATTTTAGCCTGATTGGGTGTGCCATCATCATTTTGATATTCTGTTTGATCTTTTAAATTAGCATAGTCCACATTATTAAATAAAGAATAGGGAAGTGTAAATTTAGCACTTAATTCAAAACTTGATCCACCAACAGGGAAAATTGGATTTATAAATGTATTGTTTCTAGTGAGACTGGCTGTGTAGGCAATATTGTTAGATTTTCCATCTCCAAAAGTGAATAAACCAGTATAATAATTATTTAAATTGTAATACTGATAACTTAAAGCTTGAGAAAATCGAAAGTAGTCATCAGGAACTCTTAATCTTTTAGTAATACCAATAGATGCACCTGAAATTTCAAACGATTGATCTTTGTTAGCAAGCCCAGTAAAGTAATCGTATCTATACTGTTTTGTTTTAGAAATTGAAAAAGAAAATTGTCTAGGTTCCTTCCCTCCTAGCCACGGTTCTGTAAATGAGAAACTTTGAGTACTATAAAATCTGTTTGCCTGCAATCTTAAGGACAGGCTTTGACCATCTCCCATTGGAACAGGTTTGTAAGCAGCTTTATTTTTTAATCCCTTTAAAGAAAAGTTGTTGAATGATAAGCCTAAAGTACCAATAAATCCACCCCCTCCATAACCACCTTGAAGTTCAACTTGACTAGCACCTTTCTCTACTAATCCGTACTGAATATCAACTGTTCCAGCATTAGGGTCAACATTTTTAAAATCTGGACTTATTTGTTCAGGATCAAAAAATCCCATTTGTCCAAGCTCTCTTACTGTTCTAACAACTTTATCTTTACTGTAAAGTTCACCAGGCTTGGTTCTTAGCTCTCTATAAATAACATGATCATTAGTTCTTGTATTTCCAACAACATTTATTTTATTAAAATACGCAGGTTTACCTTCAATTATTCTTATTTCAAAATCAATAGTATCATTTTTAGCAGCGACCTCTACAGCGTTAATACTAGAAAAAAGATACCCGTTATTTTGGTACGTATTTGTTATATCTTGTCCGTCAGGTTTTGTGTTATCTGCGACCCTCTTTTTCAATAATACGCCGTTATATGTATCTCCAGTTTTTAATCCAAGAACTCTTGAGAGTTGATTATCTGAAAACACAGTATTCCCAAGAAAAGAAATCTGTCCAAAATAATACTTATTGCCTTCCTCAATATCAAGATTAACAGTGATATTTTTACCGTCAATATCTAAAGTGTCTTTATTAATTCGAGCATCTCTATATCCTTTTTCTTTATAAAAATCTAAAATGGAAGTTAAATCTTCTTTGTAATCTTTTTCTATATATTTAGATTTTTTCCAGAACCTACCAAATAATTTTGTTTTGGTATTTTTCATTTTTTTTCTAAGTTTTTTTGAACTAAAAACTTCGTTTCCAATCACATTAATTTTATCAATTTTAACTCTATCGCCTAAATCAACACGAATTAACATTTTACTCATATTGACATCAGATGAGTCGGACTTGATATCAATAACAACCTTTGTATTTAAGAAACCGTCTTTTTTATACTTATTTACTATAAAGTTTTTTGTTGTTTTTATAAAGTTTTGGGTTATTTTTTGTCCTTTTTTTAATTCAGTTTCAGTGACGATTGTTTCAATTTTAGATTTTTTTAAACCAGTGATTTTAAATTCTGAAAGTGTAGGTAATTCTTCAATAACAATTTCAATACTAGCCTTTTCACCATCAATATTTGTTAAATAAAAATTTATATCACTAAACAAATCTAGTTTCCATAACTTACTTATAATGTTACTAATTTGTTCGCCAGGAATCCTAACTTTATCACCTTTTCTTAGACCGGTGTAAGTGATTACAGTTTGTTCGTTAAAGCTTTTTAATCCAGAAACATTAATGTCTTCTAAAACATATTCATTTCCTTTAACAAAAGATTTTTCCTGAGCATAAGAGTTAAAACTCAAAATAAAAAAAATAATTAATGAGAAGTTTTTTAAAAGATGCATAAAAAATCTTAATGTTTTATTTTTGTTCACTAATTTTTCCAAACCTTCTTTCTCGTTTCTGATAACAAATAATTGCATTAAAAAAATCATTTTTTCTAAAATCTGGCCAAAGAACATTAGAAAAATACAACTCAGCATAAGCAATTTGCCATAATAAAAAATTGCTAATTCTATATTCTCCTCCTGTTCTGATCAAAAGATCAACGTTTGGTAAATTTCGGGTGTAAAGATGCTCATTTATTATCTTTTCATCAATATTTTCTTCAGAAATTATGTTATTTTTAACTTTATTAGAGATTAATTTAAAAGCATTGTTAATTTCTTGTCTTGATCCATAGCTTATTGCCAGAGTTAAAACAAGTTTTTTATTATTAGATGTTTTTAAAATCACCTCCTTAAGTTTTTCTTTGGATTGCTTGTTTAAGGCATCCAAATCTCCAATGGCACACAGTTTAATCTCATTTTCCATTAAACTATCTAGTTCTTTTTTTAAAGAATTAACTAATAAAC
>TARA_B100001093_G_scaffold418935_1_pt1 | contig 19894 bp, 23 predicted proteins | sample TARA_B100001093 | Tara Oceans TARA_B100001093 (sample SAMEA2623116) | marine metagenome | biome: marine biome (ENVO:00000447); feature: surface water layer (ENVO:00002042); material: "saline water (ENVO:00002010), including plankton (ENVO:xxxxxxxx)" | depth 5 m
ATATTATTTACTGTAAATATATTTTTTTACAGCTTTATTATGTTCTTCATATGTTTTTGAAAATATATGTGAACCATCTCCTCTAGCAACAAAGTAAAAAAAATCACCAGGCGTTGATTTTATAGCAGCATCGATCGCGCCCTTTGATGGGTAACAAATTGGTCCTGGAGGAAGCCCTTTAACTTGATATGTATTATAAAGGTTCTTGTCATCTAGAACCGCTCTACCTATTTTTTTTCCATAATCACGGTAGTATCCATAAGAAGAAGTTGGATCAGCTTGTAGTTTCATATTTATCTCTATTCTTGCTAAGAAAACTGAAGCAATGGTTGTCTGTTCAGACGAAAGTACTGCTTCTCTTTCTATGATTGATGCAAGAATCAAAGCTTCTTTCGGTGTTTTTAACGGGTTCGCACTAGGCTTGCTTTTCCATACCTTTTTTAAATAATCATCCAAATATGATTGAGAGCTAACTAGTACTTCTATTAAATCTTGCTCATCACTGAAAAAATAAGTATCAGGCATAATTAAACCTTCTTCCGAAAATAAGTCTTTTACTTCAGTGGGGACAGTAAATGGGAGATTTTGGTTTTTTATAATACCCTCTAAACTTTTTAAGCTCTTGCTGGCTACTGTCCCTTCTATAATAGCAAGCTTAAATAACTGAACGTCACCCTCCTCAAAGCGTTTAATTAGCTCTGAGACGCTTGAATTTGCTGGTATATTATATATCCCTGCCTTTATAATAGGATGGTCTTTAAATAAGTATTTAAACCTTACCCACCAGGTACTATAAAGGCTATATTTGTCCTCTATTTCAGTGAGTATCCCATACAAGGTGTCGCCTTTGTCTACTACAAAGGTTTGGTTTGGTTTTTGGATTTGGATCTTTTGCTCAAGCGCGTACTGGAGCTTTATGGATATGAATAAAAATCCAAGGACCAGGAATAGAAGAAGTGATTTCTTAGCTATTATTTTGGATCCAATCGACTGCACTCTTGATTGTAGTAATATTTTCAGCTTCATCGTCTGGAATTTCAAGACCAAACTCTTCTTCGAATGCCATTACTAATTCAACAGTATCAAGTGAATCCGCGCCAAGATCTTCTACAAAAGAAGATTCAGCAGTAACTTCACCTTTATCTACAGTTAGCTGATTGCAAACTATTTCAACAACTTTATCTAAAACTTCGCTCATTATTACTCCTCAGTAAATTCGTAAAACATACATTACTTCATAAATAGCCCACCATCAACTACTAAAGTTTGGCCAGTTATATAATTTGATTCCTCAGAAGATAGGAAATTAACTAGTGAAGCAATATCTTCTGGCTTTCCTGCCCTCCTGAGTGGAATTTTATCTAGTATTTGTTGATCAATGACGCCCTCAGTCATATCTGTTTCTATAAAACCGGGTGCGATTGAATTTACAGTGATATTTCTCGATCCTAATTCTTTGGCTAAAGACCTAGTTAATGCGTCAACACCTGCTTTCGAAGCAGAGTAATTAGTTTGACCGGGATTGCCCATCGACCCTGATACTGAACTTATATTGATAATCCTTCCCCATCTTTTTTTAAGCATTCCTTTTACCACCAACTTAGTAATCTTGAATACGCCATTTAAGTTTGTATTTATCACGTTTTCCCAATCCTCATCAGACATCCTTAAGAAGAGGTTATCTTTTGTGATGCCAGCATTATTGATGAGTATATTTGGCTCAAATTCACTGACAGTCTTCTGAAAATTTTCAACTGATGAAGCATCAGATATATCTAAATTTGCAAGAGAAAGCTTGTCATGTGAATAATCAAAATTCGAGATGTTTCGGCATGTAGCAAGCACTGTATAACCTTGTTCTATAAGACCTAGAACTATACCTTTACCAATACCTCTATTCCCTCCAGTAACAATTGCTTTTTTATTTTCCATATTTTTCAAGCAGCCCTTTAAATGTATCAATATTATCAAGAGAAGAAAATGTTCCCTTTATTCTATTCTGCTTAGCCAAGCTTGAAAGAACTTTATTGGGTCCAATTTCTATATGTTCTTCAAGCCCGTATTTTTTTAATCTGTTCATCGATGATACCCATTGAACTGGGCTAGATATTTGCTCTGCAAGATTATTACAGATCTCTTTCGTAGTTAAGGGTATCTTGGCATGTAAGTTTTGTATTACAGGAAAATTTGGTTTGGATAAGTGAAGCTCGTCTAGAACTAGCTTTAATTTCGTTGAAGCTATGCTCATTAAGCTTGAGTGCGAGGGCACTGAAACTGCAAGGTCAATGACACGCTTTGCTCCGTTCTCGGCTAGATCATTTTTTACCGCTTCCACTTCATCTGCATTGCCTGCAATAACGGTTTGCAATGGGGAATTCATGTTTACGGCTTCTAAAAATTTGGCTTTTTTATCAGAAAGAATTTTTTTTATGCTATCGCCATCAAGACCCAGCACAGCAGACATCTTTGTTTTTGTGTCACCTTTGCTCTCAATCATAAATGTTGCTCTAAATTTAATGAATCTAAGTGCGTCCTTTACGCTAAAGCCGCCTGCACAAAGAAATGCAGATACCTCACCCAAACTATGCCCTGCAGCAACTTTTGGCATAGGACAGTTATGATTTCTCCATACTTGGTATAACGAATAGCTCATAAGCATTAGCAATGGCTGTGTATAGTATGTATCGTTGATTCTCGGGTCTTCAGTCAAAATTATACTTTTGAGGTCTTCTTTGTAGAATTCTTCACCCAGTGCAATGGTTTCTTGAAATTCTTGGAATTCTTCAAAATGCTCTTTGAACATTCCTGAATATTGAGCACCCTGTCCAGGGAATAAGAATGAAAAAGCCATTAAGATCTATTGTTGAATTTCTTCTTCAGGCTCTTTTGTCTTTTTCTTTAGATCCTTAACCAGTCTCCCTTTGTAAAAACCATCTGCAGACATGTTATGTCTTAGATGTCTTTCACCTGAAACAGGGTCAGTAGCCAAGGAATTGCCTGATAATGAGTCGTGGGAACGTCTCATTCCAATTTTACTTCTTGATTTTTTACTTTTTTGTACAGCCATGAAGCATGCATTTTAAATCTTTTAATACTTATTGTGAAGCATAATAATCAATTGAAATTATTTGATAGAATAAATTCATGTTAATTACAACTTCAGAGAACGTTCCAGGCAAAAATATCGTTAGCACTATAGGTTATGTAAAAGGTAGCTCTGCAAGAGCAAGACATGCTGTAGCAGACGTATTTGCATCAATCAAGAATATTGTTGGTGGGGAAGTTGAAGAATACTCCAGATTACTTCAGCAGACTCGTGATCAAGCAGTAGAAAGGATGATGGCAGACGCAGAGAAAAAAGGAGCCAATGCAATAATATGTTTTCGCATACAAAGCAGTACTATCGCTCAAGGCGCATCAGAAGTTGTTGCATATGGAACAGCCGTAATTATTGAAGACTAATCAATAAGTATCGTCTTCATCGAGTGGGTTTGGACCAAATCTATTATCCTCATAACCGCCTTTTCTAAGAAAGGCTAAACAATACAATATGGTCACTAAGTTTCCAGCTGCGCCAAGCCTAACAGCAGCAGGCTCAACAGAAGGAAAAATTGCAAAATATATACTTATTACACTTACGATAAAATAAGGCACAGCCCAATAATAGCTTGCATTGAGGTCTTGTAACCTTCTAATAGTGACAGCTAATAGCGGCAAAAAGAATATTAGAGATAATGCTGTAGATGATATTCGTGTGCCTAGTCCAAAGCTACTATCAAGCAAAAATTCTGTTGCTTGGTTCTCATTTAACGATGCAACATATTCCCAATCAACGCTTCCAAACGTAGCAAAACCTACTATGGCGCTAACAACTATTGAAACAATTATTGTAAATAGAGCAAAATACCACCATTCTGACCTGCTTGATCTTCCTTTAAAAACTGAATACTTATCGATTAATGCTGACTTTACTGCTTGACTGAAATTCATTTTTCTCCCTTTAAATATACGTCATACCTTATTGATGACCCCTTAAATGATATAGCAGAGCTATCTTTTATACCAGTTGTAGCTCTTAGTTCTTTTTTTACAACGAGTCTCTGAAAATGTTCCTTATAAAAATCCTTTGAAGGGTCATCATATTCATCTAAATAGCTATCCAAAAACTCCATTTGCTTAGATCTTTTCAATTTTTTTTGTGAATTAAACATAGGGTCAACATAAATAACATCAAAATTTTGTGAGGTTTTCAAAAATTCTCTTGAATCTCCATTAATAATGGTCAAATTAGATTTTGCTTTAATGAAATATGGAAGTTCTGGCAATGCATTGAGCGCCTCTTCTAAGAGAATACATAGGCCTATATTTTTTTCTACAACTGTGACTTTCTGGCCCAACAGGGCAAGAATAAAAGCATCATGACCTAAACCACCAGTTGTATCAAGAATTGTTTTTACCTTGTAAGCGTCTAAAGCAAATGCTTTTTTAATGAGGTGTTCTGTTTGAATTCTTGAAATTCTCGTACTAAATTTACCCTGAGTAAAAGAATTTTGTAATTCCATAGTTTTGAAGCACAGCTTCGGATTTTCATCGAGCACAACATAACTATTGGTGAGTTCATTTGCCAATAATGGAACTTTATAGTTAGCGCAGAGTATTTTTGCCCTCTCATTGAATTGTAAATTTGCTGGTTTTATACCTTCTATATCAGCCACAATGTCAGCCACAATAAAAGAAAACCTAAAATAACTCTATAAATAATAAATGGTGTGTATCCAAGTTGTTGAACTAACTTTATAAATATAGATATTGATAAGTAAGATACAACAAATGTTGTTAAAAATGCTATAAAAGTTGTTAAATTATATATATCTTCGTTTAAATTGTTCAAATCTGATAAACTAAAAAAAAGCGCTCCTAGTATAGTTGGTATAGATAGCATTAATGAATATTTTGCAGCCTCTTCTTTCTTATAACCAAGAATTAATGAACCAGTAATAGCTGTTCCTGATCTTGATGCTCCAGAAATCAAACTAAATATTTGGAAGCACCCAATAATAAGGGCATGTTTTGCATTCATCTCAGAATTAATATGCTTATTTGAGCCTATTTTCTCTGAGATAAATAGTAAACCAGCAAATACTAGGTTTGCTACAGCTATAGAGGGTAGTGACCACCTATAATCACCGATACCATCAACAAACATAACAACCAGAACAATTGGCAAAGTGCTTAAAACTAGATAAAAAAAGGTTTTTGAAAGGTAAAAATTAATTTTCATGAATTCGTCTCTAAAGTAGAGCAAAACTGCTAAAAGAGTGGCGAAATGAACAGTTATATCGAATACTATGCCTTGATCTGGCCATCCTAATATCTTGCTTGGCAAAAGCAGATGAGCTGAGCTTGAGATAGGCAAAAACTCTGTGATAGCCTGTATTATGCTTAATACAATGATTTGAAATATAGTTAATTCACTCATTTATTTTTTTGGTAGCTAAGCTCTTTAATATAGTTTGGATAATTTGTTTTTAGGTGAAGATTATCAGCCTCTAGAACCATATCTAGTATATTTTTACATACAACGCTCCTATCAACCTCTTCCATAGGTTCTAACGGTAACTGATCACTTTTAAACCCAATAAAATTACCTTTTGGCAAACCAGCTAAACTATCGCAATAATAATCTTTACCCATGCTTCGATAGAAGAAATCATTTTTATTGCCCTTAATTACTGCTAATTTTTGAGGATTAGAGAAGTTTAAAGCCTTTAAGTTAGAAAATGCGTAAAACTCCTTATCAAGAATGAGCTCTAGTGTTTGCATAAAAGTATAAGCCAGCCTTGCTCCTGTATAGGAACCAGGTCCAGCAGCATAAGCCATCTTGTCTATTTTTTTAAAATCAAATTCTGGTACAGAATCTTTCATTGTTGCAATCTTTTTTTCCCAATCATTTCTTTTGGTAAGGGATTTTTCATTGAATGAAAACTCATACCTGTGTTGATTGAATTGCAATGAGATGTAGTGCTGGTCAGAAGTAAGGTCTAAAACTATAGCGTTCAATTTACAATGCTTTCACGAATAGATTTAGTCACTTTATCGAGTGATTTAGCAGCATCTATTTCAATAAATTGTAGATTCTTATTCCTATAAAAATCTAGTAGAGGTTCTGTTTCATCGTAATAAACATCAAGCCTTTTTTTAATTACTTCAGGAGCATCATCCTCCCTTTGGATCAATGGCTCCTGGGTAACATCATCAAAACCATCAACTTTGGGTGGGTTATATAGGATGTGGTACGACCTTCCTGATGCTGGGTGCACTCTTCTTCCTGACATTCTATTAACTATCTCTTCTTCTGAGATGCTTAAATAAAGCACTAGATCTATAGCTACATTTGCTGAGTCCAATGCTTGCCCTTGACCTAAGTTTCTAGGAAAGCCATCCAGTAAGAAACCTTTTTCACAATCCCTTTCACCAACTCGCTGAACGAGCATTTCAATGATGATGTCATTAGGAACTAAAGTACCTGAAGATAGGTAAGTTTGTACTTTTCTTGCGAGATCAGTGTCTGATCTGCTTACCTCTCTCATCATTGCGCCAGTTGAGATGTTAGCAATGCCAAAATCTTTTTGAATAATTTCAGCTTGGGTGCCTTTGCCTGCACCTGGCATACCTAAAAGTATTAAATTCATTTTTCTAAAACCACAAAAGACAAAGTATAACTTTCAGTATTTGTTATTGATAGGTGGTGTTTTATTGATGCAAGTTTATTGGCTATTAGTGATGGCTTGCCTGATTCATTCCTTATGATTGATATGTCAGGTGGATATATTCCCCTGAAGCCGGTGCCCAATGCCTTAACCAAGGCTTCTTTAGCGGCAAAAGAAGAACTTAGAAATTTAATTTTTTTATTTTCATCAAGTCTCATAAATTCTTTTTTTTCTTTTTTTGATAACACTTTATCTGCAAACCTACCTTCATATTTTTCGTACAAAGATTTAATTCTATTGTTTTGAACGAGATCTGTGCCAATACCTATAATCATTTAAAAAAAACTCTGCTTTTAATATTAAGCTCCTCAAAATAATACTCAATTGTCATCCTATTAATTTCTTTTGAGGCTGCTAATGATTCATTTGAAAAAATTCTTTGTGAGATTTCATTTAATACTTTACCATCAAAACCATCCTCACTTTTAGAGAACCCTGATTGGGGTGAGTATCTATAATATTTATCAGACTCTATCTCCTTATTGGTATCATATTCATTGTAAAAATTTATTTCGTAGCCCAACACACCAAGCAAATCTAATTCAAAATTTCGAAGTATCTCCTCAATGGATAGGTCTTTTTTAAGTTTTGAAATGCATCCTTTGTATATATTAAATAGATCTACAGACTCCTCCGATTGAGTAATAAGAAAATTAATTAGTTCATTTATATAAAAAGCTGAATAAAGATTTTCACTACCAACGAAGTCTTCAAAAACTTCACAGGGCTCTGCAAGATATAAAGTCTTTAGATCTGACCTACCCCTAAAATCAATATTCAAGCATTGAAATGGCTCTAAATTTCCTGAAAGCCGTGAATTTTTTCTCTTAGCCCCCTTTGCTACAGCATTTATTTTGCCATTTCGTTCACTCAGGAAAGTTACGATTAAGCTGGTTTCTTTATATGGTCTTGAATGAATTACAAACGCTTTCTGAAAGTTTGATTCCATTAGCTCTTAATACCAAAGCTTTCTAAACTAATAGGATTGTTAACCCAGTTTTTCTGGACTTTGCACCAAAGCTTCAAAACAACTTTTTTTCCAAATTTTTTCTCTAAGTCGGTTCTAGCCGCTATACCTATGGATTTAATTTTTTCTCCATTTTTACCAATGACTATGCTTTTTTGACTTGGCTTTGAAACATAAATATTGGCACTGATTTCAAGAAGATTTTCTTGATCTTCTGAATGCTCGATAACAACCGCCGTCTCATAAGGAAGCTCATCACCCAAAAGGCGAATAACTTTTTCCCTCACTGTTTCACTAATTTCGAAATTTTTGCTCTGAAAGTCTATCTCCTCTGGATAAAAAAATTCATTATCCGGCAAAGCATTTTCAAGCTCCTGTTCTACTAGATCAATACCTAGATTATTTTTTGCAGAGATAGGAACAATGGCAAAAAACTCATCTTTGTTGAATGTTTCCTCAACAAACGTAAAAAGATTTTTTTTATTTTTAACTAAATCAATTTTATTGATAACCAGTAACTTTTTAGCAGAAGATTGATTAACCAGATCTAATGTTTCTTTATCAACATCATCAAATTTAGTGCCGGAAACCATAAAGATTATTACATCAACATCATGGATAACTTCAGAAGGCTTCTTTCTCAAGACTTTATTTAAAGTTTTTTCACTTTTTCTATGGATTCCCGGTGTATCAATAAAGATTATTTGGGTTTCTTCTAGTGTCTTAATCGCATAAATATTTGATCTAGTGGTTTGTGATTTATCCGCTGTAATTGAAACCTTTTTATTCAGAAATTTATTTAAAAAAGTCGATTTTCCAACGTTGGTCTTGCCAATAATTGTTGCATAGCCACACTTTGTCAATTTATCTCACCAACCCTCTTAATTGAGGGCCATTCGCCTGGCTTCCAAGACATCCAAATATAATCTGCCCTGCCCCAAATAACTTCTTCACTTATATAGCCCCATGCTCTGCTGTCATTAGAGTTGTCCCTATTATCTCCACTTACAAAATACATTCCCTCAGGTATCACCCATTTTCCACTCTGTCCTGCTCTATTCATGTGTCTTATCGTGTACTCTTTGCCGGCATTTGATTCTATGAGAAGCTGGCCAGAACTATCCTTGATTAAATCTCTTTGTGGTAAAACAGAACCATTTACGTAATATTTTTTATTTGCATAAGTTACAACATCACCACCTTGAGCAATTACTCTTTTTACAAAAGGTACTGTAGGTTTATGAGGTGGGAAAAATACAACAATTTCGCCTATATCTGGTGCCTTAGAGAATAATTTTTCTCTACCAGTAAAAGGTATTTCAAGACCATAAGCATTTCTATTCACAAGAACAAAATCACCAACCTCTAAGTTTGGTCTCATTGATTCTGAGGGTATTTGCCATGGTTCATAAACATATCCTCTAATAAAAAAAACTAAAAAAATGTTTATAAACCAACCTCTACTTTCTTTAATTATTTCTTTGTGGCCATTAATTAGCGATATTATGAAAAGAATCATTGAGAATGCTGAATAAAAAGCGAGCAAATCCCCTATATTCCATTGTTTTACAAATAATATGCCAATGATTAAGACAGATATTAGAAGACCAAATCTTTGAGCATATCTGTGCACTTTCTCATTAAAATTATCTGTTGCCTTCATCCAATACCAATGAATAGCTATTGCACAAATCATTAAATTAAGCAGCACAAACACTGGTAAATTTGAAATTGGTTGTATTAGGGAAAAGAAGGTATTCATTTTTTATCAGCTGATAAGAAACTTAAGAAAGCTTCCTGAGGTAAAGCAACTTTTCCAATCTGTTTCATTTTTTTCTTTCCAGCTTTCTGTTTTTCAAGAAGCTTTTTCTTTCTAGTAACATCACCACCATACAGTTTAGCAGTAACATTCTTTCTGAAAGCTTTAACACTCTCTCTGGCTATTATTTTACTGCCAAGCATGATTTGAATAGGTATCTCAAACATTTGTCTAGGAATGACTTCTCTTAGCCTCTTTGCTATATCTCTTCCTTTTCTCTCTGCTTGTGATCTGTGCATGATTGATGAAAGAGAATCTACAACCAGCCCATTAATTGCTACGTCTACTTTCACAAGTTTTGCTGCTTGGTATCTATCAAAAACAAAATCAACTGAAGCATACCCTTGGCTTTTTGATTTAAGAATATCAAAAAAGTCCATAACTATTTCAGATAATGGCATCTCAAAAATTATTGAAACTTGTCCACCTAAGTACTGTAAATCTTTTTGAACTCCTCTTTTAGACATTGCCAGCTCAATTACATCGCCCACATATTTATTAGGGCACAAGATAGTAGACCTTATAATTGGCTCTCTAATCTCTTCTATCTCATTGACAGTAGGCAGCTCCGCAGGAGAACTTATGGTTGCTTCTTCACCGTTGGTCTTAAGAATTTCATAGGCAACACTCGGTGCTGTAGTAATAAGATCAAGATCATATTCTCTTTCAAGCCTTTCTTTAACAACCTCAAGGTGCAAAGTTCCTAAGAAACCACACCTAAAACCACTCCCCAAAATTTCTGAGTTTTCTGGCTCAAAATTTAAAGATGAATCATTTAGATTAAGTTTTTGCAATGCTTCCCTAAAGGCTTGATAGTCATTTGAGTCAATCGGAAAGAAAGATGCAAATACCTGAGGCTTAACTTCTTCAAATCCTTCTAGCTCTTCTGTATCTGGAAATTTGGCCGATATCAGTGTGTCACCGACTGGGACAGACTTCAAATCTTTAACGCTTGCTACTAAATAACCTACTTCGCCTTCACTTAATTCGGAGCAAGGAACTTTTTTTGGTGTAAATTTCCCAATAGTATCTGCTGTGAAAGTTTGGCCAGTTGATTTAACAATAAATTTCTCGCCCTTTTTTAAAGATCCACTAAAAATTCTTATTAAAGAAATAACACCAAGAAAATTGTCGTACCAAGAATCTATTATTAAGGCCTGTAAATTTGCATTTTTGTTTTGTTTTGGCGGCGGGACCTTTTGAGCTATTTGTCTCATCAGTTCATTTAAATTTGTTCCGTCCTTGGCACTTACAAATAACGCCTCTGAAGCGTCAATGCCAATAATTTCCTCTATTTCATTTTTTACTCTTTCTGGCTCTGCTTGAGGAAGATCAATTTTATTTATTACAGGAATTACCTCTAAACCGAGATCAATTGCTTTGTAACAAGTAGATAATGTTTGAGCCTCAACACCTTGTGAACCATCTACAACCAGAAGTGCGCCCTCACAAGCAGCTAACGATCTTGACACCTCATAAGAAAAATCTACATGACCAGGAGTATCTATTAGATTGAATTGATATTCTTCATCATCAACGTACTTTAATGCAACAGATTGAGCTTTTATGGTTATCCCTCTTTCTCGCTCTAGTTCCAGTGTATCTAACACCTGTGATTTCATTTCCCTTTTAGTGAGACCACCACAAAATTCTATTATTCTGTCAGACAACGTGGATTTCCCATGATCAATATGGGCGATTATTGAAAAATTTCTTATCTTATTATTCAACTGTTACTGCAACAAAAAAGTTGGAACCCTCTCTGGTTCCAAATATCGCTATTTTGTCACCTACAGCAAATGAATCAAGTGCATTCTTAAAATCAGCAACTTCAGAAATATCGTAAGTTGTGTTGCCAGATTTAATTTTGGTAATAATATCCCCTTTAATAATCTGCCCTGCAGCAGGAGAATTTGGAGTTACTTGAACTACTGCTACACCATAATCTTGGTCTGTGCTGGTGTTTTCTAATTCAAGCCCTAAGGGAAAATCAGGTATTTTAGGAATATTGTTTACTGGTTCAGATCTGTTTTGTGATGGTAGCTCCCCGACCTTAACATATAGATTCGAATATTCGCCATCTCTGAATAACTTGATCTTCACATTTGTTTTTGGCTTCGTCATGCCTACAGTGTGCTGTAAGTCTTTAAAATATATGACATCCTTTGACCCTACTTTAACTATTACGTCTCCAGGCTTAATTCCACCGTTTTCAGCTGCACCACCTTTGACAACTGCCCTTACTAGAGCACCTATTGGCTTTTCCATACCAAGAGCTTCAGCAAGATCGCTAGATACTTCTCCACCCTGAACTCCTAGATAACCTCTAGAAAATTTACCGTTGTCTTTTAATTGCTCAACCACCTCTAAGGCAATATTTATGGGTATTGCAAAAGCCAAACCTTCATTACCTCCTGATCTAGAAAAAATTTGTGAATTGATTCCAATTACTTCACCCTCGGTGTTGAATAGGGGGCCGCCTGAGTTACCTCTATTTACTGCTGCATCGGTCTGCAAGTATGGAACATAATCCCCTATCCCTTGGCCTGAGGTAATGCCTCTTCCAGTTGCACTAATGATTCCAAATGTGACTGAGAAGTCGTAATTATATGGTGAACCTATAGCAATAACGCCATCGCCTTGCTCCACTTCATCTGAATTGCCAATAGCTACTGGGTCAAAACCATCTGATTCTATCTTTAACAATGCTAAATCACTTAGCTCATCCATGCCCACAATCTCAGCCTTAAATTCTCTTCTATCTAAAAACTTTACTAGGACTTCATCTGCATCTTGAACAACATGAAAATTAGTAATCACGTAGCCATTTTTATCAATAACAAATCCTGAGCCAGTGCTCACAGACTCTCTCTCTTGACCACGAGGGTTGTCCATTTCTGGCATTGGCAGACCAAATTCTCTAAAAAGCTCTTCTGGAAAACCTCCTAAGCTTCTTCTGTTGTATTTAATTTTTCGAATTGATTGAATATTAACTACTGATTCTGATTGGTCTTTCACTAGTTCAGAAAAATCAAACTCATGTGCATTAACACTAAATAAGATTACTAGAAATATCGCTATCAATTTTTTCATAATTTTTTTATTTTTTTGGTTCTATAGAGTTAAGGATTCTTTTTCCTGATTCAACATCAATATCGCCAAAAATAGCAATTGTGTGAGGCTTGTCACCATGAATATGAGTTTCCTTGATAAGAATAAAGTTTTCTTTCTTATAAATGCCATCTGGAAGATTTAGTGTGTTTGGGTTATCGATAAAAATTGAAAATTCTTTTTTGTTTGCCCTATTAATGAATCTATTTTTTAAAGTACTGTCAGTATTAAAGCCTCTAGGCAACCACTTTGGCTGATAGCCAACAGGCATAATATTCTTGTTCATGCTTGGAGCATAATGTCTTGATGCAAATTGCAATATTTCATCGGTCTTTATGTTCTCTAGTATTTGTTTAGCTTCGACTGAAGCAATTGACTGCTGGAGTAAAAGGCTTGCTTTATTTTCATCATCATTAACTAGTGCATTATTAAGTATTGAATAGCTCAGTAAGGCGCCAACAGAAAATACTGTTAATGGCATGACAAGTTTTTGGTTAAATGCAGCAAATAAGTTCTGAAGTGACATAGTTGCCAGTTGTTGTTTAAAACCAATAGGCTTCAGGTCTTTTGAAACTTCACTTAATTCAATTGCACTAAAATATAAATCCTTAAGTTCAGAGTTATTTGCCATGTCTTGAACAAGACAATCAACCTCATCTGTACTTAGCTCACCGTCAACGAATGCAGATATTCTGCTGTAATCATAGTCTGAAATTTTATTCATAATCTTTCTTTTAAGTTCTCCATTAAGTATTGTCTTGCTCTAAAAATTCTTGATCTAACTGTCCCTACTGGCACTCCTGTAATGTGTCCGATTTCTTCGTAATTTTTTGAATCTACCTCACACAATATATATGCAGTTCTTTGCTCTTCAGGTAACTCATTAAGCAGGGCTTTAACTGAGTTTACTAATTCAGAGTCCTCTAATGATTCAACTACATTATTTGGGGCAGCAAGCGTGCTCTCAAAACCTTCATCAATTTGACTTTCTCGAGATGACTTAATCTTTGTAATTGCCAAATTAAAACCAATTCTATATAGCCAGGTATAAAAGTTTGAATTGCCTTTGAAAGTACCAATTTTTTCCCATGCTCTCATGAAGGCTTGCTGAACAACATCTTCAGTTTCATGGTAATTTCTTAAGATCTTAAATAGGGAATGGTGTAGTCTTGTTTTGAATGTAGTAAAAAGCAACTCGAAAGCATTCGAGTCGCCTTTCTGTGAGAGTTCCACTAATTGCGGAATACTATTTTTTTTCATTCACACCTTAGATATCAATTTTTTAATTAAGTTCATTTAATTAGCAAACTTTTTTAAATGCGGAAATTTGTTAATAAATTGCTGTTTATTCTTAAAAATCAAGTCAAAAAGCTCCTGATCATTAAGTTCAAGCAGCCTGTCTAAATCTTCTTTTTGAAATTCATTCATGTTCTCAAAATCATTAATAACTTTTTTTACAAAGAATGTTGTTTCCTTCATTCCTCTTCTTGATTTAAAATTTAGTTTTTTAAGTAAAAGCTCATTTGTCATGACATTAAAATTTTCCTTACCAAATTATACTTCTATATTTGTTAAAGGGGTTGATTCCGAGAAGCTACTACAGGGACAGGTTTCTTGTGATCTATCACTTGATAAAACCAACTTTAATGGATTGTTTTGTGACGAAAAGGGTTATGTCATATCTAATGCTGTCATTATTAAAAAAGATTATTTCGTAATAATAGTCGAAGAGTCTGTTGCAGACTATCTGGTCAAAGAACTTAAAAAGTTCGCAAAATTTTTTAAATGTGAGATACATGAAGAGCAGCAAAGAATTTATGGGTTATGTAAAAATCATGTTTTTACTAAGCACTTAGGAATTGTAGAAACTAAATTATCAACAGCTGAATGGAACATTCAGACCATGAAAAATTTTTGTTTTGATATAACTAGCACCTATTCAAAAAAATATCGAATTAGTGAGCTAGGCTATAGCTTTGAAAAATATGTCTCTTATGAAAAAGGCTGTTACAGAGGGCAAGAGATTATTGCACGCTTAACTTACCTCGGAAAAAAAGTTAAGAAATCTGTAGTCTTTGATGGTCATTATGAAAATATCGAAAATTCTGAAGGCAAGACAATTGGCAAGAAAGTTTTTGAGGTTAAAGGCAAAGAATTAGCGCTCTCTCAATTTTTTATTGAGGATACTGATTATTACTATAAAGGACAAAGGCTTATTCCAGTCTCCAGTCAATGGGAGCCAGACCTAGCTCAATAAGTTTTGCATTAGTTTTTGAGAAATGCCTACAACCATGAAATCCAATATGGGCAGATAGTGGAGAAGGATGTGAAGCCTCAAACACGAAATTATCACTACTTATAAGGCTTCTTTTTTTGCGAGCTTGGTTGCCCCAAAGAAGAAATATAATATTTTTTTTATTCTGGACAAGAGAAATAGCTTTGTCTGTAAATTTTTCCCAGCCAATATTTGAATGGGAAGCTGCCTGACCAGCACAAACAGATAAAGAAGTATTTAGCAGAAACACTCCTTGTCTTGCCCAGCTAATTAAATCACCATGAATGCTTTCAATACCTAAGTCTGCTCTCAATTCTTTAAAGATATTCTTTAATGATGGAGGAATTTTTGATCCCTTATTCACAGAGAATGCAAGACCATTTGCAACACCAGGAGTGTGGTATGGATCCTGCCCGACAATAACAACTTTTATTTTATCAAGCTCACAGACCGTAAATGCCCTGAAGAAATCGTTAGGTTTTGGAAGCACTAATTTTTCTTTACTACTGTCAGAAACTAAGCGCATTTTAAGGGCCTTAAAGTAGTTTTTTTTTGTCTCCAGTTCAATAAATTTTTGCCAGGTTATATGGTGACTCATGTAATAAAAATAACACATTTTTTTTATCCACAGAAACTGTGGATAACCTTGGGGAAAAGTACCTTCAAATTTCATATATCCCATATAAGAAAATGCTTTCAACAGATTGTATAAAAAATGATCAATATATAATCAACCGCTAAAAATAAGGGCTTCAGGCGGTGCCTTTCAAATTTTTTGAAAAATTATAAGTTGTTTTCAGGAAAAATAGCTATTGCTTATTCTTGTGTGAAAAGCAATACCTATGGTAAAAAAAAAGAGAGTTTTTTTAGTAGCAAAGCCTTGCATTTGTAACACCGCTTATTTTCTCTAGCTCTAAGACAATTGAGACATCTATTTTATCGTCAGTATCGATAATATTACAGGCCAGATCACCACGACTCTTATTCACAAATTCTGAAATGTTAATTTTATTTGCTGCTAAGGTTTCTGCAATTTGACTAATGACCCCAGGTTGATTTCTATTCGTAATGAATATTCTATGGTTCCCAAATTTTTCAGATGCTATGTTTGGGTAATTTACACTATTAACAATCTTTCCCTCTTTTAAGAAGTCATTTAATTGTGAGCATGCCATAACAGCACAATTTGTTTCGCTTTCTTTTGTGCTTGCACCTAGATGTGGAAATATCATGACGTCTTGATCAGAAACCAGTCTTTGTAAGAGTCTCTTTGTTGGAAAATCTGTTACATATTTGTGAAGGTGATTATTATCCAAAGATCTGATTAAGCTAGGTTCATCAACAATACCTCCTCTTGAAAAGTTAATTAAAACACAGCTCTTTTTCATCAGTTTAAGCTTATTTTCACATATGAGGCCTTTAGTTTTATTGTTCAAGGGCAGATGAAGGGAGATAAAGTCTGAGCCTTGCAGCACCTCATCTATATTGTTAAACCTATTTAGAGTGCTTGGAAGACGCAACGCAGTTTCAACTGTTAAGCCTGGATCAAAAGCATTAACTTTCATGCCTAAAGCCATAGCTTGTTCTGCAACCATCGAGCCAATTGCACCAAGACCGATTACACCTAAAGTCTTTCCTTTAACTTCTTCACCTTTGTACTTCTTTTTCATTGATTCTATTTCTGAATTTATCTCTTCATCACTTTTGTCTTCTACTACAAAGGAGTCCAAATTTTTATTTCCAGAAACCAAATCTCTTTTTGATAGAATTAATGAGCAGACCACCATCTCTTTTACTGCATTCGCATTGGCTCCAGGAGTGTTAAAAACAACCACACCTGATTCTGAACAACCCTCTACATTAATGTTGTTGGTTCCTGCTCCAGCACGAGCAATGCCAAGCAGGGTTTTTGGTAGCTGAAACTGTGTTAGGTTTTCGCTTCTTAAAACAATTCCAACTGCACTATCTTTTTCTGCTGATAGAACATAATTATTTTGATCAAAAATGTCTAAACCTTGTTTAGCTATATTATTTAGAACCAGTATTTTCATTATTTCGGAATTTTAAAGAATACACATTTAAAGGCCTTATTTAAACGGATTTCATCAAATAAACAACATTTTATCCATAAGTTATCAACAAGAAAATTACAGCATCTAGTGTGCAAAGTAAAAAATAACACAACATATTGTGTTGAAATGCTTGAATGTCGTCACCATCTATAGAAAAATACTCTAAGTAATGGAACAACAAATCACACAAAATTCAACAGAAGAAAAAAAGGAACTAGCTCCCAACCAAGTAATGACACCAGGCAAGATTAGAGTCATAAAAAGAAACGGAAAAGTTGTCTCTTTTGAAGATGAGAAAATCAAAGTAGCCATAATGAAGGCATTTCTGGCTGTAGAGGGAGGAACCGCAGCAGGGTCCTCACGAATACACGAAGAAGTTGACCAAATGGCCAAAGATATAATCAAAGTATTCGAGCGAAGAATGCCGTCCGGCGGAACAATTCACATAGAAGAGATACAAGACCAAGTAGAACTACAACTAATGAGAAATGAACATCACAAAGTTGCAAGATCTTACGTGCTCTACAGAGAAGCTAGAAAAAATGAAAGAGTCGAAGAAAAAGAAGAAACAGGTGTTGAGAAAAATGTACAAGAAATAATTGATGCTGCAGTCAAGAAAGCTTGCCACGGACTAGATAATGTTGACGAAAACCTTCTTTCCGCAGAAATCAAAAATGCCACGTACGAAGGAATTTCTGAGAAAGATCTCGCAGATAGCATGCTTATGACAGCAAGAACGATGGTAGAAAAAGAACCAAATTACTCATATGCAACAGCAAGACTGCTGCTTAATAATATGGAAAACGAGGTTTGTGGTTTCTTGGGTGTAAATGAAAGAAAAGATAGAGCAAAAATGTATGCAGAAGCACTTTCAAAAACAATTGCTAAAGGTATTGAGCTAGATTTCATAAGTGAAGAACTCAAAACATTTGATTTGGATATGCTTGGAACAGCTCTAATAGAAGAAAGAGACTATCAATTTACATATCTTGGTCTTCAAACACTATATGACAGATATTTTATAACGCACGAAGAAACTCGCTATGAAATGCCACAGGTATTCTTTATGCGTGTAGCAATGGGCCTTGCTATTAATGAGGAAAACAAAAATGAAAGAGCTGCAGAGTTTTATAAACTTCTATCAAGCTTTGATTATATGAGCTCAACACCAACACTATTTAATTCTGGTACCAATCGACCTCAACTTTCGTCTTGTTACTTAACAACTGTACCCGATGACCTTTCAGGAATATATGGTGCAATTAGAGACAATGCTCTGCTCTCTAAATGGGCTGGTGGTTTAGGAAATGACTGGACCCCTGTCAGAGCTCTCGGCTCCAGAATTAAGGGAACAAATGGAAAAAGCCAAGGCATTGTGCCTTTCCTTAAGGTATCAAACGATACTGCAGTCGCTGTGAACCAGGGAGGCAAAAGAAAAGGTGCTTTCTGTGCATACTTAGAATGCTGGCATATGGACGTAGAAGAATTTTTGGATCTCAGAAAAAATACAGGTGACGATCGAAGAAGAACACACGATATGAATACGGCCAACTGGATACCTGACCTCTTCATGAAAAGACTTGAAAAGAATGAAAAATGGACACTATTCTCACCATCAGATGTACCTGATCTCCATGACATCTATGGAACTGAATTTGAAAGAAGATACGAAGAATATGAAAAAATGGCCGAAACGGGAGAAATCAAATACTACAAAACAATAGAAGCAAAAGACTTATGGAGAAAAATACTATCAATGTTATTTGAGACAGGACATCCATGGGTCACTTTTAAAGATCCATGCAATATTAGATCACCACAAGGACATGTTGGAACTGTTCACTCCTCAAATTTGTGTACAGAGATAACCTTAAATACCAATGAAGAAGAAATTGCAGTGTGTAACTTAGGAAGTATTAACTTACCTCAACACATAGATGATGGAAAAATAAATATTGAACAGCTCAAAGGTTCTGTAAAAACAGCCATTCGGATGTTAGATAACGTCATAGATATAAATTTCTACCCTGTACCACAAGCAGAAAATTCGAATAAAAAACACAGACCCATTGGTTTGGGCTTAATGGGCTTTCAAGATGCCTTATATAAGCTTGGCATTTCATACGATTCTGACGATGCAGTTGAGTTTGCCGACAGGTCTATGGAGCTAATAAGCTATTTTGCGATAGAAGCTTCGTGTGAGCTTGCCGAAGAAAAAGGAGTTTACGAAACATACAAAGGGTCTCTTTGGGATAATGGCATCTTCCCATTGGATTCTATCAATCTTCTTGCAGAACAAAGAGGCAAAGAGTTTATCGATCAAAATACAGATAAAACTCTTGATTGGGACAAACTTAAAGAAAAAGTCGCAACACATGGAATACGAAACTCAAATGTTATGGCAATTGCGCCAACTGCAACAATTGCAAACATAACAGGAGTTTCTCAATCAATCGAGCCCACTTACCAGAATCTCTACGTTAAATCCAATCTTTCAGGAGAGTTTACAGTTGTTAATCCTTACTTGATTGAAGAGCTAAAGAAAGAGAACCTTTGGGATGAAGTTATGTTGAGTGATTTAAAGTATTTTGAGGGATCACTGAAACAAATTAATAGAGTACCAGAACACATAAAAGAAAAATTTAAAACTGCATTTGAAATCGAACCTAGATTTATAGTTGAAGCGGCAAGTAGAAGACAAAAATGGATCGATCAAGCACAATCATTAAACCTATACATTGCAAATGTGGATGGTAAAAAATTAGATATTACATACAGAATGGCGTGGTATAAGGGTCTCAAAACAACTTATTATTTGAGAGCAATGGGAGCGACTGCGACTGAAAAATCAACGGTGGAGAGGAGCAGCTTGAATGCTGT
>TARA_B100001093_G_scaffold415171_1_pt1 | contig 19872 bp, 16 predicted proteins | sample TARA_B100001093 | Tara Oceans TARA_B100001093 (sample SAMEA2623116) | marine metagenome | biome: marine biome (ENVO:00000447); feature: surface water layer (ENVO:00002042); material: "saline water (ENVO:00002010), including plankton (ENVO:xxxxxxxx)" | depth 5 m
TTCTAAAGAAGATCCTGACCCGCCATGAAATACAAAGTCAACTGGATTTATATTAGATAAATTGAATTTTTCACGAATATATTTCTGAGAATTTTTTAGGATCTTAGGAGTGAGTTGAACATTTCCTGGTTTGTATACTCCATGTACGTTTCCAAATGAAGCTGCAATTGTAAATTTATTTGAAATTTTAATTAATTCTTCATACGCATAGGCAACTTCTTCAGGTTGTGTGTAAAGTTCTGCATTATCAATTTCGGTATTATCGATACCATCTTCTTCACCTCCTGTAACCCCAAGTTCCATTTCCAAAGTCATACCAATCTTACTCATTCTTTCAAGATAACTTTTACAAATTTCAATATTTTCTTTGATTAGTTCTGCAGAGAGATCAATCATGTGAGATGAGTACAGAGGTTTTCCATGTTTTTCAAAATATTTTTCACCAGCTTCTATTAAGCCATCTATCCATGATAACCATGATTTTTGACAATGATCAGTATGAAGAATTACCGTTGCTCCATAAAGTTCAGCCATTTGATGTACATGCATAGCTCCAGATATACATCCGTTTATTGATGCCTGTTCATTTACATTATCTAATCCTTTTCCAGCGAGGAATTGACCGCCACCTTTAGAAAACTGAATGATAACAGGAGCATTTAATTTTGCAGCTGTTTCTATTACTGCATTTACAGAAGAACTTGAAGATACATTAACAGCTGGAAGGGCAAAATTATTATTCTTAGCATATTGGAAAATTTCTTGTACCTCGTTTCCATATGCTACTCCTGCCTTAAATTTTCTATTCATTTTCTATTCATTTTCTATGTTTTGCTAATTTAATTAATTATTTATGAGGGGCATATTATTTGTTTAAAAAGGATACCCCAAGCCTATATTAAATTGAGAATTACTAAAATTAAGCTCTCGCCATTTCCATTTATCACTTTCTGATGGATCTCTTACTATAAAACCTAGATCTGTTCGTAAAATAAAATATTTAAAATCATAGCGTAATCCAATACCAATATCTACAGCAATTTCATCTATAAATTGATTCCACTTAAAATTTGCTTCTTTATATTGGTTGTTGTTTGAGCTTATTTCCCAGATATTTCCAGCATCTATAAAGACACTACCATTAAGTTTTTTTACTAGGCTAAACCGGTATTCCAAACTGGTGATCAGTTTAATTCCACCTGTAAAAAGGGTGTCAGTATTGTTTTGTAAGCTCCCGGCAGGTTTTTTAAATGCTTGCCAACCTCTAAGGTCGTTTGCACCCCCAGCAATGAATTTCTTATGAAATGGCGATTGGTTGGTGTTTCCAAATGCATAAATTAATCCTGTCATACTCCTAACAGCAATACTGTTTTTTTGATTGATTTCCCAATAATATCTGTAATCAAGACTTGTTTTTATGTATTGTGTGAAAATGTTTTCACTATTCCATATATTCATAGTGTATGTAGGATTTCCATTTTCTTGAAGTATGGGTTCTCCTTCTTTATTTTTTAATTGATTAAAGTTTAATGGACGTGCAAGGCTTCTTAATAGGCTTCCTGATGATTCTATATGAAATCTATAGAAACTTGATTTTTTAAGTTTGTTTTTGTTTTCGTAACTAAAGGTATAAGAGCTTGTAGGGATTAAATGGCTTGAATAATCTTTGGCGATAAGATATTCAGAAATGTTATTTAAATTAGATGCATCTCCTTCAAAATTTACATAACTAAGGTTAAATAGTGATAACTTGTGTTGAAACTTTTGTCTAGTATTCCATTGATAACTATAGCTACCTGAAATACTATTTCTTGTAAATTCAGGTCGTTTCATTTCTATGACCGAAGCTGTGAAAATAGTTTTCGTTTTAGATGTTTTATTTAAAATTTGATTCAATTTTATTGGACTTATTAAACTCGGAATTGTAAAGTTTATAACTGCACCATTTTCTTTTATGTTTCTAAAATTATTTGAACCTTTAAATGTAAGCTCTAAATGCTCAGCCCCATTTAGAATATTGTAATGAGATAATGATGCGGAACCTGAAATACCTTCTTTTAGTTCTGGGTTTGTTGTAGCTTCAAGTTCAACTGAATAAGCAATTTTATTTCCAGAAGTCAAAAAAATATCTGATACTAAAATATCTTTATTGCTATCAGAATCAATTTGTGAAAATTCAAATGATATTTTTTTAAAGTTTTTTAGTTCTGACAAAGCCTCATAGCTTTTGTCGAAAACACTTTTGTTATAAGATATTCCCGGTCTTATAAATATTTTATTAGCAAGTCTGTTTAAATTAAATGGAGGTTTGCCTTTATTGAAGATGAAGTTTATTCCCTTTATGGTAACAGTATCTTGAATACCTGTAGAATATATGTTTTCTAGATGTACATTAACGCGCCCTATAACTCCTTGTCTATGGTCACTCTGAATTTTTGAACCATCATTAATTTTCTCAATTGATTTAACAACTAAATCTAAATTGATTTCTTTAGTTGTTTGATTTGTGTCGGCTAGGAAATAAATGAATTCTTTATTAAATTGATAATAACCTTGGTTTTGAAGTTTAGATGCTATCCGTGAACGCTCATCCTCCAGATTCCTAAAATTATATGTTTTTCCTTTTTTAATTTTAGTTTCAACCAAAAGGTCTTTTATGCTTTTAGTTAAATCACTATCATCTTTGTGATTTATTTTTACTTCATTGATCTTGTAAGAAGCCCCAATATTTATTGAGTAAATAGCTTTTGCTTTATGCTTTTTTTTATGAATTTCGAAGGAAACACTTGCATCAAAATACCCTTTGTTTTTATAGTAAAGTTCAATTTGAGTAGCTGATTTTCGTGCTAGGCGATAGTTTATAAGTACTGGTGGTTCACCTATTCTTTTGAAATAATGATCTTCATCTTTTTCTGCAGCAAAATTATAGATATTGAGGTACATAGGAATAAAACCTAAGATTTTTTTGTTGGGTTTTTGCTTAAGTAGCGCGAAGAGTTCTTTGTTTTTTAATTTATGACCATCTTCCACAATATTATTTTTAGAAAGTAGATATTGTTCATTTGCCAAGTGTTTACTAGTAGAACAATTACTTAAAAATATTGCCATGCATATTAATATGGGTAAAAGTTGAATGTTAAATCTGGCTCTCAATGGTGTTTTTTTACAAATGTATTATAATGTTTGTTTGAAAGTTAAAAATAAGTAATAGTTATTGTTTTTAATTCTCATAAAGAGATTTCTTATAAACCATTTGTATAATGATTTTTAAACGAATTTTTTCTCTATTGAAGAGAGTCTTTTTTTTAAAAAATGCTCCTTCCTAATTTCTTTTTTTAACCTTTGTAGTTATGTTAAGTAAAAATCAAATTAAATCAATAAGAGCCCTTCAAAGAAAGAAAGAAAGACTGCACACTGGTTTTTATGTTGTTGAAGGTAAAAAGATCGTTCATGAGATTATTGATTCTACTGATGATTGGGTTGAATTATATGCTACAAAATCTTGGTTAGAGCAGTATCCTGAATATGCTGCACTTGAGAATGTTTTTGAAATCACTGATAAAGATTTAGCTCAGGTTTCGTCTTTTAAAACGCCCAATGAAGTTATGCTATTGCTAAAGCAAAAAGCAGAAGTAGATTTTTTAGAAGTTCATTCTACTGATATTGTTTTGGCTCTAGATAGGATAAAAGACCCTGGTAATATGGGCACGATTATTCGTCTAGCTGATTGGTTTGGTGTGGGTCATATTCTCTGTACAACAGATAGTGTTGATCAATACAATCCAAAGGTTGTTCAGTCGGCTATGGGATCCATAAGCAGAGTTAATATACATTATGGAGATTTGGTTCATATGCTTACGCAATTAGATTCACATAAAATATATGCTTGTGATTTGAATGGAGAATCTATTTATGATACTTCTTTTAAAGAAAAAGCAATTTTGATAATGGGGAGTGAGTCTCATGGGATATCAAAAGAAGTTCGAAATATCGTTGATAGTACTGTTACAATCCCATCTGTTTCAAATACAGGCATTGACTCTTTGAATGTTGCATCAGCAACTGCTATTTCACTATCTTTATTTCGTTCAAAATAATTTATCCCCACCTCTTTAACTTATAATTATTTTTGAAAAATTTCATTTATAAATTAAATTAATTATTTAATTTTGATGAGCTTTTAATTCTATATATGAAAAATCATAAATATAAATTATTAGCAGTTGCAACTATTGTTGCTCTTGCTTTTTTTAGATTAATTCCACATCCTCCAAATTTTACACCAATTCTTGCTATTTCTGTTTTTGCCGGAATTAAGTTTAAGGACAATTTATTTTCTTATTTAGTACCTGTTTCTGCAATGTTTGTATCTGATTCAGTTATAGGTTTTCACGATGGAATTATCATTATATATCTAGCTATTGTTCTTTCAGCTTTTATTGCTAGGAAGTTTAATACTATTAACAATTCAGTACTAAGTTCTTGTCTTTTATTCTTTTTAATTACAAATTTTCAAGTTTGGATGATGAGTTCAAGTTATTCTAAATCATTGTCTGGTATGCTAGAGTGTTTCACTCTTGCAATTCCTTTTTTCGGTATGACTTTACTAAGTACTTTTTTCTTTAGCTATATTTTATTCTATGGTTATGCATTATTCACAAAAATAAAACTTTATCAAAAAATTTAATAAAATGAAAAACTATCTTTTTTTACTATTAGCTTTATTATTTTCATCATCTTTCGCTCAAAACCAAGTTCATCAAGTATTGATATTAAACGAGGGATTATACGGGTATGATTCCCCAGTAACTGTTGGTTCATTCGATCCTTTGACTCAAAATTATACTACTGTAGCTGAAATAGATAGTTCTCGATTTGCTTCAGATTTAATCATCGATAGTACCTTTTTTTATGTCGCAGCTGACAATAAGATTCTTAAGTATGATCTCGATACGTACGAGTTAATTACTGAAGTTGCTTTGGATGGTGTTCGGAAGCTTGCTATTTATAACAATCATTTGTTTGTTTCTAGGGGAGACTATGATCCTATAACATGGGGCCCCATGATGTTTAATTCGTATTTACAAATTTATGATAAATCTGATTTGACCCTTGTTTCAGAATTAGATACTCTAAATGGTCCCAAAGGATCAACAGAAAGTTTAATTGTTAATGAAGACTTTGTTTATGTTGGGATAAATAATGGATTTGCATCCATTAAGGAAGGTCTTGTAGGAGTTATAAATGGCAATTCATTTGATTATATGTCTGAATTTGATCTCGGTGATGATGGAAAGAATCCAGATAACATGATGCTTAATAATAATAATTTATACACCGTTAATAATAAAGATTGGGCTCCCGGCAGTGGCTCATCTATTTCTCAAATTAACCTTGAAACAGGTGTAGTAGTTACTAAAAATATCGCAGCTGCACCGACTGGATGTGGAACATCATGTTTAAGAGCAGGTAAAATTGTATATCAAATTTCTCAAGATGTTAAACTTTTTCAGTGGGATCCTGAATTAGGTGAAGATAATTCTTCAGAAATAGGTTCTTTTGAAAATTTTTATGAACTCGCCGAAGATAAAATAAATAGTAAGTTTTATGCTAGTTCAACTGATTATGCTACATATGGTAATATTCATATTTACGATGAAAACTATAATTTAGAATCTACTATTACAACTGGAATCTCTCCTGGGACTATTGTATTTGATGTAAGACAGTCTCTTAATCTTGAAGAATTAGAAATTCCTAATTTTACAAACCAATCATCTATATTTGATGTTTTAGGTAGAGCTTACGGAATTAACGATGATCGACCTGCTGGTATATACATTGTTAATGGTAAGAAAGTTTTTTTAAGCGAGTGATTTATGAATTGCTTCAGCGCATCTTTCACCATCAATAGCTGCAGAAACGATGCCACCTGCATATCCTGCTCCTTCTCCACATGGATAAAGGTTGTGAACTTGAGGATGGCTTAATAATACTTCATCCCTTGGTATTCTAACAGGTGAAGAAGTTCTAGATTCTATACCAAGTATGTTAGCCTCGTTGGTGTAATATCCTTTCATTTTACGTCCAAATGTTTTAAATCCTTCTTGAAGTCGGTTACCGATGATTGATGGTAAGAGCTCATGAAGAGGAGCAGAGTTGATTCCCGGTATGTAGGAGCATTCGTTAAGCGTGTTTGAGAGTTTTCCATTGGTAAAATCTACCATGCGTTGTGCTGGAGCTGCTTGCGTTTTACCACCTGCTTCCCAGGCCATCTTTTCCATTTCTTGTTGGAATACCAAACCGGCTAATTTACCGTGTTTTGTGTAAGCTTCTAGATCTCCCGTTTCAATCGCTACCACCATACCTGAATTGGCATAACGCGAACTACGTGTGGAAGCTGACATTCCATTAACAACTACTTCTCCGGGAGTTGTTGCTGAAGGAACGATATGTCCGCCTGGGCACATGCAAAAGGAAAAGACCCCTTTACCATTTACTTGTTGTACAAATTTGTAGGAAGCCGCCGGTAAGTATTTACTGCGAACATTACAGTGGTATTGTGCCTTATCAATAATAGGTTGTGGATGTTCTATGCGTACGCCTAAAGCAAATGACTTGGCTTCGATAAGTATTTTATGACGATCTAATAAATGGAAAATATCTCTGGCAGAGTGACCTGTTGCTAAGATTACGGATTGCCCTAAAATTTTGTTTTTATTTTGATCGACAACACCTTTTATTTTAGCTCCTTTAATAATGAGGTCTTCAACCCTACAGTCGAAATGTATCTTACCACCCGATGCAAGAATGTTTTCTCGCATCTTAGCGATAATTTTTGGGAGTTTATTTGTTCCAATATGCGGGTGTGCATCAATCATAATATCTTCTACAGCACCATGCCCCACAAGAATTTTGAGTATTCTTTCAACAGACCCTCTTTTTTTCGATCGGGTGTAGAGTTTACCGTCCGAATATGTTCCTGCACCACCTTCTCCAAAACAGTAGTTGGAGTCTGGGTTTACTTCGTGTTTGTGAATTTTAGCAAGGTCTTTACGTCGTTCTATGACGTTTTTTCCGCGTTCTAATACGATGGGTTTTAGTCCAAGTTCAATTAAGCGAAGTGCAGCAAAAAGTCCTGCGGGTCCCGATCCTACAATAATAATCGGCGTCGCTGATGCAACATTTTTATATGCTTTTTGGTAGTTTTTAGGAACAGCTATTTCACCATCGGTAAAAATGGTAACCTTTAGGTGAATGTTTATTTTTCGTGAACGTGCGTCAATAGAGCGTTTATGAATCTTAATATCACTAATGCTATTTACATCGATATTTAGCTTTCTAGCTGCACTAAACTTTATTGATTCTTTTTCAGTAGCTGCTTTAGGTGATACACTTATCGTAATCTCCGTTTGCATCTATTCAAAAGTTAATGATATTTGAAAACCTCTTGTGTAAAAACCTTCAAGTGGACTGGTATATATGGTTCCATCCTCAACAATAAGATTTTTTAAACCATATGAATATTTTATTTGTGGTGCGAATTTAAAATATTCAAAATAGAAGTCGCAACCGGCTCCAATTTCTAAAGCAAAGTTAGCGCGATTAAGTTTAAAAATAGTTTCGTCCTCAACATCTTTTTCAGAAGCCATGTCTACACCAATGTTAGGTCCAAAAAAGATATACACTCTAGTGTTGTTTATTCTGTCAGCCCGATACTTTAAATGAAAACCTGACTCTACAAACCATGATTCTACATTTTTTGTAACTTCTATTGGCCCATCATATTCCGGATTAAATCGATATCTTATATTTCGTTGCACTGTTTTGACAGAGAGAACATGTCTGAAATTTAATCGATTATTTAATCGAAGATCAGGAAGAATAAAAGAAACACCAAGTCCAATATCTCCGTCAGTTTCAATACTAAGAACGTCTGGGTGATTCTGGAAATTATCTGTGTAATCATTTACTAAATTAAAAAAGCCAAAATCTAAAGACATTCCAAAATGGAATTTTTTATAATCGTAATTACTTAGTGCAATAATTTTTTGTTTCTGAGCTGATGCAGAGAAACTTATGATGATAAGTAAAAATAACAGACCTGATCTTTTCATTTTTCAGCGATATAAATGGAGGCAATACCTAATGTTAACGAATGATCTTTAGCCTTATTGTAACCACATTTTTCTATGATCTTGTTTAACTTCTTCCCATATGGAAAAGCATTAACAGATTCTGGAAGATAGTTGTAAGCTGCATTATCCTTAGAAATAATTTTACCTAAAAGAGGTAAAACATATTTAAAATAGAATTGGTATAATTGTTTAAATGGAAAAATATTTGGTTGAGAGAATTCCAAGATATACAGTTTACCTCCAGGTTTTAATACTCTACACATATCCGACAATCCTTTTTCTAGGTTCTCGAAGTTCCGTGCGCCAAAACTTACACAGACAGCATCAAAGTAATTATCTTCGAAAGGTAAATTTTCAGAATCAGCTTGTTGAAGTGAAATTTTTTCTTCTAGTCCTTTTTCTTTAATTTTTTTACGTCCTATTTCAAGCATTCCATTTGAAATATCAATACCTGTAATTTTATCTGGTGTTGCTTTTAACATCTCAATAGCAAGATCTCCAGTACCTGTAGCAACATCTAAAATATTTTTAGGGGATTGTTTTGATAATTTTTTGACTAATTTCTTACGCCAATAAATATCAATCCCTAAAGAAAGGAAATGATTTAAAAAATCGTAGTTCCCAGCAATGTTATCAAACATTTTGGCAACTTGTTCTTTCTTAGATAAATCTGAGTTTTTGTATGGTTTTACCGCGTCTTTCAAATTAAAATTTTGTACAAAAATACTTACTTAATTTCTTTTTTCTTCATAGAGTTAACAAAAAGAATGTTTCCTAAATTATCATAACCTTCAAAATAGGCTGTTCCTTCTTTCTCTAGAATCTTTTCATCAAATCCAATTAAAGTAAAATCAGCTGTTGACGAATGTTTGTTAATTATTGATTTAATATCATGATATTGATCTTTTTTGATGAGATTTATGTTAGATGGCGATATAGGAATTCGTCCTTCTTGTATAAGATTAAATAAGCGTTCTTTTTCTTTTTCAATAGCTCCCTCAGCATATATAGCGTATATTTTAATGCTTGCATCTTTCCAGTTTTCGTGTCCAAGTAAAATGTAAGCTAAGAGGATTTGTAGATTGGAATCTTGATAATCATCTGCAGAGATCCAAATATGGATTTCTTTATGGTATCCAAATGATCTGTATGTGCTGTTAAGGATACATACATCCAAATCGGTAGCCGTTAAAAGATGATGATTACTAATGATCTGTTCGAGTTTCTCTTTGTTTTTTCTTTCAAACTCTAAAACAATCAGATTATGACCTTTTCCTGAAATACTAGCGAGTTGAATCACTTGTGCAATAGCTGAAGTAAATGAAGGACTAATTATAGTGTCAAGATAAACTTTAGATTTTGATCCTTCTGCAAGACTGTGTAATTTGGATAATGTTTGAATAGATTTGTGATGAGAATCTTTATTTAAGTAGCCTTCAATAAAATGCATATGTGTTCCAAAACCATATTTTTGGGAAACCCATCTCATAAAGTCAAAAGCATCTCTTTTTTGTAATGTTACGTCAGAAATACAAATTGCAAAGGGTCGCCAATGGTCATCAGCACTGTTGTATTCTTTTTTACGAACAAAAATTTGAAGTTGTCGACTTAATTGGAATAATACTCCTTTAAATAATTTAATGATTCCACCCCTAGAAGTATTGTATTTACTAATGTAGATGTAAATAAGTACCATAAAGCTTAATGAGATTAAAGCATAAGTGGCATTCATTTTAAACATCAACCAAAATGATAATATGGCACCAAGAAGTGAGATGTACCATCTTGATCGGAATGTAGGTCTGTAAGAAGGGTCTGCAGAAAAATGTTCTAAAAGTGATATTAAGCATATCGCTCCATAGGTTACCATAAAGAACATTGCGATGACCTCGGCTACCAAATTTATATCTCCAATTACGACAAAGAAGAATGCGATAATACATGAAATTATTGATGCATTTATTGGTTCAATTGTGTTAGGTTTATTTTTAGAAAGCCAATTGTTTAAAGTTAGTGTTGGGAAAATTTCATCTACACCCAATGCTTGTAATGTTCTTGGAGCGACCATAACAGATCCTAATGCTGAAGAAATTGCTGCGCAAGCCAAACCAATAGGTATAATAGGCCCCCAAATAGCAATACGACTCATAATAAGCTGGTCTGCTGCTAGATCTTCTAATGATGCTGATAGTACAAGTTTTAATGCAACAGCTACGTATACAATTATCCCTACAGCAGTTGCCAATAATGTTCCTTTTGGAATAGATTTTTTAGGATCTTTTAGGTCGCCTGACAAGCCTAGTCCGGCTGCAATACCTGTAAAGGCTGGGAATATAATTGTGAAGACATAAAAGAATGAATCCGGGTTTGATACAGAAGAAATTAAATCTACATCTGCTAAATTATGTCCTTCTATAGGTTTTCCCATAAAGAACATGATTAGCGATCCAAAAAGAATAGCTACCACATAGTAGAGTAGGTTCATCCCAATGTTAGCACCTTTGGTAAGCATTAAAATACTTAGAAGTACCATCATGATAATTCCGATGAGTCTCTTGTCAAGTAAATACAAACTGTAATCTTCTAGGAATGGATAGGTTTCTATTAGAAATTCTGAAAAAGGCATAAAAGCCTCTGCAAATGCAATGACATAAAAGGCTACAGAAATAGCTTGAGAAAGAAATAGAGCTATTCCAATGGCAGCACCAATATTTAATCCAAAAGATCTTGAAATAATATAGTAGGCTCCACCACCTTGAACTTTTCTATTTGTTGCTATTTCTGCAACAGCCATTGCAGTTGGAATTGTAACTAAATGACCAATGATGATAATCGCGATGGCTCCCATAAAACCTGTATGGGCAACCGCATATCCAAAACGTAGATACAATATGGCTCCTAAAATAGTGGATATTGCTGTCATAAAGACCGGAGCAGTTCCAAAATTTGCTTTTTGTTTTAATAGAGTATTAGACATAATCCAGTTAGTTCGATCCGTTCAAAAATTAATTATCAATCGTCCAATATTTGTCGATTAAATAAACCAAAGAAGTCATACTAGCAGCTCCGAGAACTAATTCCCTTTTGTTTACTTCTTCAAAAACATCATTGTCTGAATGGTGATGATCAAAATACCTTTGAGAGTCTGGAGATAAGCCTATTAAGCAAATTCTACCATCTTCTAGTGGGTTAATATCAACACCAGCGAAGCCCATTTTAAATTCATGAATACCGTAAGGTTCAAATAAATCAATCCATTCTTTTATTCCATTCAATTGCTTTTCTGTCCCATTAACAGAAAACCCTCTTGGAGAGAACCCTCCTCGGTCACTCTCTAGTGCCATTAAGTGTTTTTCATTTTTAGCAGCTGCTCTTTCAGCATAATGTTTTCCGCCTCTGTTTCCATTTTCTTCATTCATAAATAAAACAACACGAATGCTGTGTTTTGGCTTAATGTTCATGAGGTTTAGAAGGTGTAATGCTTCAATAGATTGAACAACTCCAGCACCATCATCATGTGCTCCTTCTCCTAGATCCCAAGAGTCTAGGTGCCCCCCAACAGTAATGTATTCATCTGGAAATTCGGAACCCTTGATTTCACCAATTACATTATGAGATATTTTATCTGGATAGCTTTTGCAAAATGATTTTAAATTAAGTTCTAGATTACCATATTTTGTAACGTTTTCACTTAAATAGTCTGCTCCATTTGTCGAAATGGCAAATGCAGGTATAGAATCTACTCCCTCTTCGTAAGCCATACTTCCTGTATGAGGAAAATCATCTTGACGTACGTTCATAGATCTTACAACTACAGCAATAGCACCTTTTTTTGCTGCTTCTATGGCTCCTGAATAGCGTTGGTCAACACAAGAACCGTAAGCAGAAAAGGTGCTTATTTTTTTAGGATCCATAGGTCTGTTATAGAAAATAATTTTCCCCTTAACTAAACTGTCTGATAAGTTATTTACTTCATCTAAGGATTTTACCTCGAGTACATCTCCTTTGATAAATTGATTCATTCCAGTTGATACGGAGCCTCCTAATGCACAAACATCTAACATTTTTTTACCTTTTTCATTGTAGAAATAAGCTTTCTCTTTTCGACCTCTTTCCCAATGTGGTACTGTTATTTCTTGTAAGTAAATAGTATCTAATTCTAATTTTTCAAGAACCCTTTGACCCCATGCAACTGCAGAATCTGCTTCTTCAGATCCACTTAAACGATGTCCAATATCTTTACATAATACGCGTAGGTTTTCATATGCTTCACTTTGTGTTAAAGCAAGGTCATATATAGTACGGATAGTCTTTGAATCTTGTGCTTGAGCATTAATTGTAAAAAAGCTTATCAAAAAAAATATTAGGTGTCTCATGCATTTAAAATTTTATCAAATGTAAGAATTTTATTCAGCTGTTATATTTTAATAATTTCATTAAAAAAATACAAGAATAAGATTAGCATTACATCTACATGACATTGAATATTACTTCTATTAAATTTGATTTATTGTGGATCAATTTCTAAATTATTATTAATTCATTTCGCATCTGTGTATATTTAGCCAAAATATTTCGACGATGAAAATAATATCTATAGAAACAGGTAATTTTAAGTTAGATGGAGGTGCAATGTTTGGCGTTGTTCCAAAAAGCTTATGGCAAAGAACTAATCCTGCCGATGATCGAAATTTATGTTCTTGGGCTATGCGAAGTATGTTGGTCGATTATGGTGAAAGAAAAGTTTTAATAGATAACGGTATTGGAGATAAACAGAGTGATAAATTTTTTAGTCATTATCATTTACACGGAGACGCTTCTCTTATCAGTTCTTTAGCATTAAATGGTTATCATCCGGACGATATTACTGATGTATTTTTAACCCATTTACATTTTGATCATTGTGGGGGCGGTGTAAAATACAATGAAAAAGGTGAATTGGTAACAGTATTTAAAAATGCAACTTATTGGTCAAATGAATTGCATTGGAATTTGGCTATGAATCCTAATGATAGAGAGCATGCATCATTTTTAAAAGAAAATTTGGTACCAATGAAAGCTTCGGGTCAGCTTGATTTTATTAAAAATGATGGAATATTTTTACCTGGTTTTGATGTGCTTTTTGCACATGGTCATACTGAATCTCAAATGATTCCGCATATTAAGTATAAAGGGAATACTATAGTTTTTGCTGCTGATTTATTGCCATCTGTAGGTCATATCCCTTTGCCTTATGTTATGGGTTATGACACTCGCCCATTAACCACTTTAAAAGAGAAGAAAGTTTTTTTAGAAACTGTTGCTAAAAAAGGATATACTTTATTTTTGGAACATGACTATTATCAATCCTGTTGTACATTAAAAGAAACAGATAAAGGGATTCGGCTAGATCAATCTTTTCAGTTTGAAGACAAATTCTAATTAATATATTTTTTTAGTTTAAAGAATGATTCAATATACATTCTCATATACAAAGCCTCATCGACATTTTATTGATATTGAAATGCGAATATTTGAGCATTCATCTCCTGAGTTAATATTGCAATTACCTGCTTGGAGACCCGGAAGATATGAGCTTGGCAATTTTGCAAAGAACATCCAATATTTTAAAGTGTTTGATGCTCAAGGGCATCCTTTGAAATTTCAGAAGATCACTAAAGATACATGGAAGATATCGACGGCTAACTGTTCAGAAATTGTTATTCAATATAATTATTATGCTAATGAATTGAATGCAGGCTCTACTTATCTTGATGAAATTCAGTTGTATGTTAATCCTATCAATTGTTGTTTATATATTCCTGATAGAATGGATGAAACATGTATTGTTAATTTAGAGGTTCCGTCTTCATATAAAATTGCTTGTTCATTGGTACAAGATAATAATCAACTTAAGGCCAAGAATTTTGATGAACTTGTAGAAAGTCCCTGGATTGCTTCTAATTCATTACAACATAATAAATATACTGTTCAAGGTATTATTTTTTACATATGGTTTCAGGGCAAATGTCAACTTGATTGGAGTCGAATTTTAAAAGATTTTAAAGCATTTACAAGTCATCAAATTAATGACTTCAAAGCTTTTCCAGTTGCAGAATATCATTTTATAAATCAGATATTACCTTATAAAGCATACCATGGTGTTGAGCATACATCTTCTACTGTAATTTCATTAGGTCCTGGGTCAGATTTAATGAGTGATAAGCTTTATGAATCTCTTTTGGGGGTGTCTTCTCACGAATTATATCATACCTGGAATGTAAAAAAAATTCGTCCTAAAGAACTGATGCCTTATGATTATTCAAAAGAGAATTATTCTCGAATGGGTTATTTATATGAAGGTGTAACGACATACATGGGGGACTTATATTTGATGCGTTCTAAAGTTTTTTCTGAGGAAGATTTTTATAAAACTCAAGAAGAAAATCTTTTAAAACATTTTCATAATGGTGGGCGTCATAACATGTCTGTAGCCGATTCAAGTTTTGATACCTGGTTGGATGGCTACGTGTTAGGGGTGCCGAATCGTAAAGTTTCTATTTACACTGAAGGTGCTTTATGTGCTCTCATGATAGATATTCATATCATGGACTATTCGAATGGTAGTTATTCTTTACGTGATTTAATGACAAAGCTCTACGATGAATATGCCATTAATGGAAAACCACTAACTGAAGAAGATTATATTCATGAACTTATTCAATATGGAGGGCCTGATACATTAAAGATTGTTGAAAGTTATATCTATGGCACAAAAGATTTTCGCAATGCATTAGATCCATCACTTTCTATAGTTGGTTTAAAGATAGAAGAATCTGAAAATACAGATTTTTTTGCTTCGCGATTGGGTTTGAAAGGGCTCCTAAAAGATGCTGTTTTTCATGTCAAACAGGTAGAGTTAAATTCGGTTTCGGATGATATGTGTATCGCAGTTGGAGATGAAATATTAGCAATCAATTCAAAACCAGTAACTAAGGAGCTTCTAAAGTCTATAATCATTAAGAAAAAGAAAAGGGTTGTATTGAAAGTGAAAAGACGTTTTGAGACAATTGATTTAGAATTGGTTTTAACGAATAGATATCACTATCCTAAATTTAGTATTTCTCGATTGGAAAAAAGATCTGACCGCAATAAAATGTTATTTGATAAATGGCTAGATATTTAGTTTTAATCTTTAATAGCAATCATAGAAATTTCTAAATTTACATCTTTTGGTAAGCGCGCCACTTCTACTGTTTCTCTTGCAGGGAAATTGCTTGTAAAGTATTGTCCGTATATCTCATTTATTCGACTAAAGTTATCCATGTTTAAGATGAAAATAGAAGTTTTTACAACATTATCGAAAGTCATGTTGGCACCATTCAACACTGCCTCCATATTCTTCATTACTTGGTGCGTTTCTATTTCTATGGAATCCATTTCTAATTTTCCTGTTTCTGGATTTATTGCAATTTGTCCTGATGTATATAATGTCTTCCCTATTTTTACTGCTTGAGAATATGGTCCAATTGGCGCTGGAGCATTGGTGGTTTTTATAATATTTTTCATGTAATTTATAAAGTTGTTTATTTGAGATACTAATATATGAAAGTCCCAAATATTTACAATCTCCTCTATATTATTATGATTTCTAAATAGCATATTGGTCACTTAAAACAGTTTCCTATATTTACAAATAAATAAATTGATCTATGAAACGACTAATTCTTAATGTTTTTTTAGGTTTTATTATTCTATTCAGTTTTGTTTATTTAGCACTTCATAGTATAAGTGAAATTACAATGCATGGTGAGAGTATTCTTGTACCTGATCTTAGAAGTTTTTCAATATCTGAAGTTGAGGATACATTAAAAACTTTAAAATTGCGTTTTTCTGTAGTTGATTCAGGGGCTTATAATGCTGATTATCCTAGGGGTTCTGTTATTGATCATTTGCCAGATTTCAATTCAAGAGTTAAAGAAGATAGAGAATTGTACTTAACTGTTAATCCTAAAAATATCAGTTTAATTTCTTTACCAAATTATACAGATAGATCTTCCAGACAGTATATTTCTGAATTAAAGGCAAAAGGTTTTAGAATTGGGAAGTTTTTATATAAAAATGATGAACATGCAAATGTTGTTTTAGGTGTAAGATATCAAGGAGAAATCGTTAAAATTAATGACAAGTTAGAGAAAGCTTCTAAACTTGATCTAGTTCTTGGTAATGGGAGAGGTATGCAGATAGAGATGCCTAATTTAATTCGTATTTATAAAAAACACTTGTCATCAAGATTGGAAAATTTAGCATTAAATAAAGGCGATTTTTATTATGATGCTTCTGTTGCTGATACGATGAATGCATTTGTCTACAAACAAAGTCCTGTTGAAGGAACTGAAAATGTTGATCTGGGTGTTTTTGTCGATTTATGGTTTACAGAAGACAGTTCCAAACTTGTTGAAGATATGATTGAGTTAATTAGACAGGATAGTTTGAAAGCACGATTAGATAGTATCTTAAATGATTAAGATGAAGGATAAAGAAGAGGAAAAAATAATTCATATTGATGGTGGGGAAGTATACGAGCATCACAATCAAATTGTTGATGATAATCAGATTACAATGCGTATTGATAAATTCATTGTCAATCAAATTGCAAATATGACTCGAAACAAAATACAAAAACTCGCAGATCAAGGTTTTGTATTTGTTAATGATATGCCTGTAAAATCTAGTTATAAGATTAAACCGAAGGATGTCATAAAAATTTTAAAAGATTTCCCCAAACGAGATAATACGCTTGTTGCTCAAGATATTCCGGTAACAATTGTTTATGAAGATGATCATTTGGTTATAGTAAATAAGGAGCCTGGAATGGTGGTCCATCCCAGTTATGGCCATTATACAGGGACCTTGTTAAATGCTTTAAAGTTTCATATAGATAAGTTGGCAGAGTGTGAAGATGATTCACGCCCAGGATTGGTGCATAGAATTGATAAAAACACCTCTGGTATTATTGTTGTTGCAAAAACACCACATGCATTGGTTCATTTACAAAAGCAATTTTATGACCGAATCACTTCACGTAGATACCGAGCTTTAGTTTGGGGTGATTTTGAACAAGATGAGGGGACGATAACTGGAAATATAGGCAGAAGCCTGAGAAACAGAAAAGTGATGGACGTTTTTCCTGAAGGTGACGAATATGGGCGTCATGCGGTAACGCATTATTCGGTTTTAGAGCGTTTTGGCTATGTTACATTGGTTGAATGTAGGTTAGAGACAGGTAGGACACATCAAATTAGAGCTCATTTTAAACATATTGGTCATCCACTTTTTAACGATGATACCTATGGTGGTGATAAAGTTTTAAGAGGAACAACTTTTTCTAAATACAAGCAGTTTGTACAAAACTGTTTTAAAATAATGCCACGACATGCATTGCATGCAAAGTCATTAGGTTTTCATCATCCAAAAAATGATGAATGGATGCAGTTTGATTCTGATCTGCCTTCAGATTTATCTGCTGTTATAGATAGATGGAGGAATTATACTGAACAACGTATTCAAAAAGTAGGTGAATAATATTTGAAAAAAAGTTAATAGTTTATTATTTAATTTAAATCGATACTTTTGATTAAATTTTAGTTATAATAAATATAAATTATGTCACAAATAAATATTTCTATTGATTGCGTGTTGTTTGGATACGATTCGGATTTAGATTTAAAAGTATTATTGATACAGCGTAAATATGACCCTAACTCTTCTAGTGATAAAGATCATTGTTCTTTACCTGGTGATCTCATTAAATATGATGAAGAGTTGTCTCCTGCTGCGAGTAGAATTTTAGAAGGTCTTACTGGAATTAGCGATATTTATTTAAAACAGTTTTCGATATTTAGTGATCCAAATAGGGTAAAACACCCAAAAGATCAAAAATGGCTTAGAAAGTTTAGAGCTCTTCCCGAAGAGCGTGTAATTACAGTAGGATATATTGCGTTAGTAAATATTGAAGATTTTAATACTGACGCGACATACTTCAACGATGAAATTAATGGAGAGTATACACGTGAGGGTTATTATGATAAAATTTGGTCTAAAGTAAATGATATACCTGAGCTTGCATTTGATCATAATAATATAGTTGATGAAGCTTTGAAATATTTAAAACAAGAATTAAATCACGAACTAAGTTCAGTATTACTTCCTAAAAATTTTACTCTACCTCAGTTACAAAAATTGTATGAAGATATTCTTGAAAAGAAGATTGATAAGAGGAATTTTAGAAAACAAATTTTAAAACAGGGATCTATTGTTAAGACAAACTATACTACTAATACTGGAAAGAAAGGTAAACCAGCTATATTTTATCAGTTTAATGATAAAATAAAAGAATATTTCAAAAATTGATATAACTATTAGAAAATATTTCACCTTTCAATAAGCCATGAGCCTCCTACAGAAATAACGGATTCTTCAGCTAAGAATTCAAGGTGATTTTGTTCGTTTACACCACCGGTAGGACAGAATTTTATTTCAGGAAATACCTTCGCAAATGTTTTTATGCCATTTATTCCTCCAACAAGATTTGCCGGAAATAATTTAAATGTGTTCCAACTAAAACTTGTTCCTTGCATAATTTCACTTGCTGTCATTACCCCCGGAAGGAAAGGGATGTTAGATTGTTCTAGGGGTTCTCTTAATTCTGGAAATATACCAGGTAAGACAATGAAATCAACATTTGCATCTATAACAGCACTAATTTGTATTTCATTTATTACTGTACCCACACCAACTGCAAATTGATCTCTAAAGTGTTTTTTTGCCTTTTTTATTGCATCAATAGCGCATTTTGTTCGCAGTGTAATCTCTATACAATGAATGTCTTTAGATATGAGATCATTTATGCAAGGTATAACTTCGTCTATAGATTCAATTTTTACCACTGGAATAATAGGGTGGTTTATAAGTAATTCTCTTATGTTGTTTTGCACCATAATTAAAATAGTATAGAAGCCCCATTATCACTACTAGTGGCTAATTTTCTGAGTTTACTAAATAATTCTCTTCCATATCCTTCTTGGTTGATCGAAGGAATTTCTACTTCTGCTCGATTTAGAACTTCTTTTTCATTTAAACAGTTTAATTCACCAGTTTTAGCATTTAGTATTAATGGATCTCCGTCTTTTAGTTTTGATAAGATTCCGCCATCTGATGCTTCCGGAGATAAATGTATTGCAGCTGGAACTTTACCTGATGCTCCTGACATTCTACCATCAGTTACTAAAGCAACTTTATGACCATTATTTTGGAGGATACTTAAAATAGGAGTTAGTCTGTGTAATTCCGGCATTCCTTTAGCTTTAGGACCTTGATATCTAAGTACAGCAATAAAATCTTTGAATAATTCTTTTTTGTTGAAGGCTTCAATAATTTCATTTTGATCTTCGAATACCATTGCTGGAGCTTCTACATGCCAGTGCTTTAATTTTACTGCTGATGTCTTAATGACTGAAACACCAAGATTCCCTTTAAGGATTTTTAAACCTCCACTTTTGTTAAATGCATTATCAATTGAACATAATACGGATTGGTCTGCTGATTCAATAGGGCAATCGCGCCAGGTCAAAACACCATTTTTAAGGTATGATTCTTTTGTGAATTTTTCTAAGCCGTGTCCAAGTATTGTATTTACATCTCTATGTAAAAGCCCTTCATTTAATAATGTTTTGATTAATAATGGCATACCTCC
>TARA_B100001093_G_scaffold340762_1_pt1 | contig 19863 bp, 20 predicted proteins | sample TARA_B100001093 | Tara Oceans TARA_B100001093 (sample SAMEA2623116) | marine metagenome | biome: marine biome (ENVO:00000447); feature: surface water layer (ENVO:00002042); material: "saline water (ENVO:00002010), including plankton (ENVO:xxxxxxxx)" | depth 5 m
TATCGCCAGAAAGAATAAAGCTTTTTATCTTTTTTAATTTTATATTGAAGTCACCCGTATCTGTAGAAGGTCTGAACTTTATTTCTTTGAGTGTGTTTTTCTTACTTTTGACATTTGAAGACTGGGTATTCTTTTTTTTTGTGAAAACAAACTTCCCATAATCTAGAATCTTGCAAACTACTTGTTTTGAGTCTGATGGAGTAACTTGAACAAGATCAAGAGATAGTGCTTCAGCTTCTTTTAAAGCTTTTGAAATTGAAACAACGCCTTGTTTGTTACCATCTTGATCGATCAACATAACGTTCTCTGCTTTTATTGATGAATTTATTGGAAGAGACTTCTTTTTCAAAATAGTATTCGTGTTTTTAAGAAATTATTAATGCTTAGAAACATAGGTAAGTAAAATTGAATAGATTTGATATTCGGGTTTCTGAAGTAGTCATTAATTTCAATGGATTTTAAACTAAAAATATAAATTACAAAAGCATTTTATGGTTGTAATAGAAAAGTGCCCCACTCATCTTTAGTTCTAGAAAAAACTATTCTTTTGTTGAGCCTATTTTTATTTCCGGACCAAAATTCAAAAAAATATGGTTTAAAAGAGTAGCCCCCCCAATAATCTGGTCTCTTTTGTATCTTTTTTTTATTATTAAGGGTTTCTTTATATATCTTTTTAATATCTTCAAAACTCTCAATTGGCTTAGATTGATTCGAGGCTATTGCAAGCGCATTCTTTTCTGGGCTTCTTGATGCAAAATGCTTATCCGAGAAGATTGAGGAGGTTTTAAAAACTTTTGCTTTTAGTCTTATTTGAATATCAATGCTATCCCAGTAAAAGATTCCACTTATTTGTGAGCAAGATTTAAAGTCTTCTGATTTCTGAGAGTTATAATTTGAGAAAAATATCCATTCATTATTAACAATATATTTAAGGTTTACAAATCTTGCATTCACTTCTTCTTTTTCAGAGTTAAAAGAGCTTATTGCAATTGCTTGGACAGCAGACTGGCCACTATTAAGCGCTTTTTCATAGTAGTTTAAGAAATATTCATAAGGTTTTTCATCTGAAATATTGATGAAATTTATCATTTAATATTAGTTATTTGAAATAGAATTCAATGAAGCCAGCGATATAGCTAGACTACTTATGATTGGAGCCATAACAGAACCAAGCTCTATTCCATCAATCTGTGTTAGATCTCTTGGAACATAAATAACTGACCCAGGATATAAATTTGATTTATTGTTAGTGAATGTTCTAAATCGTATTCTCTCACTTTCACCATTTGGATGAATTATTATTATTGAAGTTTTATCAGCATATTCATTAAAACCTCCAGATTTGTTTATATAGTCCTCTAGGTCTAATTCCTCATCAAAAACTAATGTTCCAGGATTAAGTATCTCCCCAAAGGTATAAATAATCTTTTTCATATATGGTACGTGAATTTTATCACCAGGAGTAAGCTTATAATTAATAGCAGGATTGGCGATTAACTCCTCTCTAGAAAACTCTGTAACTACTCTGCCTTGAGGTTCAATATTTTTAAATTCATCAAGAAGAGTAGTAATGGAAACTATATTATCTGCTCTATTAAGACTGCCTATACTTGCAAGTGATTTAATAGCATCATTATAAAGCCTGGCATTAAATTCTTTTTCTAATTTCTTTGCATCCTCATTAAATAAAGCAGCCCCAAAGATGTAAGCATCATCTTTAAAACCGCCAAATTTATTTATAAGTGAGAGCATATTATCATTTTGATTAACAAAATATTCACCAGGAAATTTTACAGCTCCCGTTACAATTATAGGCTCATCTATAAAGTCTTCTTTCTCTGAAAGAAAAAGTGCATCAGACTTGTAGTCGTTATACTTTATAAATAACTTATCATTGCCTCTTGGTTTGATCTGACCAGCACTAGATATTTTCTCAACAACTTCATTCGCTCCACTTTCATTAATCCTTACAATAGAAAATTCTTTTTTATCATTTACTTCGTTTGTAACACCGCCAGCATAATTAATGAGATCTTCAAAAGTATCGTCTTTGTTGAATTCATATAAGCCTTGTCTATTCAATGCTCCAATAAGTGGTATAAAGTTATTTGATGGCAAAACAACTATTGCATCTCCAGACCTTAAAGAGATATTTGAGGATGTGTCACCATAGATAAATGCATTATATAGATCAAAGGTTTCAATAACTTCCCCACTTCTCTTAACTTCAATATTTCTAAAAGATCCACTCTCCGCAATTCCTCCTGCGCTTATAATTGCATGGAATATAGATGAGTATCCACTCAAGACATAAAAACCAGGATTATTTACATAACCTGTTATTAAAACATTGATGTCTCTAACTTCTTTTAAAGAAATTATTGCTTCAGTTTCAACGAAGTATTCTTTTAAAGTCCTATTTATCAATTTACTTGCTGACTCTAAAGAAAGACCAGCAAGCTTTACAAAACCTATATCTGGTAGAGAAATATTTCCACTCCTATCAATCCTATATTCATATTCTTCAGATCTGTCTCCAATTAATTGTATTACCAATAAATCATCGACATCGAGAATATATCCAAGGGCCGCAGAAGGGTCATTTATTGGCATAAATGTTGAAGGGGTGGTTTTAAAAAACTCATCGCCGAACCTTTGCAGTAATTCTATCTGCTCATTATTAAAATCTTTAGTAACGCCAGAAGAAAAGGAATCATATTCTTTAGTTTGATTAATTTTACTGCTTGAACTTTCCATGTTAGAAATAACATCATTCTTTATTTGCTCAGGAAGAGAGTTTAGAAAATTTTCATCTAACTCTTGTGCTACTCCAAGTTGAAGGGTTAATAAAAAGAGAAATATAGTAAAACTATATATTCCTAATCTATTAAAAATCTTTGTAAAGTTTTTATTCATTTTATTATGTTTCAAACTCCTCGTTTAATCTTAACAAGATTCTTAGGCTAAGAATGGTAATAAAAGTAATTACAAATGCAAGAATTGAATAAAGAAGGATGTCTTTATCTTCCTCAGTTGAAGGGATTATAGGCTCAGCAATAATCCGCAAATTATTAGAAGCAGTAACTGAGTCTAAAGATTTATCATAAATCTCCAGCAAAACTTGTTTTGATGCGTCTGCATTAATACTTTTAAGCTCAAAAAAAGGAAATATATCAAGAGTTTTTCCATCAACTTTATTCTCTTGTTCCAACCTCTTGAGGCATAAATCTTTGTATTTAAGCGATTTTGATAATAGCAATTGGTTAGCTGACTCAGAGTCAAGAACGAGCTCTTTATCAAAATCCAAATCTATATCATCAAGGTTTAAAATGTCTGAATTTATGGAGTAGAGTTCGCATATTTTACTAGTTTTAATATTCAAAGATTGAATCCTAGCTTTCCTATTAAAAAAGTCTGAAGACATATTTATAAGCTGCAAATTAATTAGTTGTGCCTCTTTAGGAGAAAAAGCAAATGTTTCTAATATTAGAGCATTCGAGTCAGAGTCAATACTAAGGAATATTTTCTTTTGAAAATAGTCATGAAAGGAATTTCTTTTTGATTGCCTATATCTTGAAAAAAAAGATATATCGTCTCTTGAAAAAATTTTTTTAGTATTAAGACTATCTTTAAAGATTCCTGATGCCTCCTCTGAGCTCAGGAATGATTTGAGTTGATAGACATCTTTTGGTCCCGCAGAAACAAAAGAATCAAAAACACTCCCAGTGGAAATTGTTTCGTCATCAGATGATATATCCAGTATTGATTGAGACTTAAATGATGGGGTAATCAAGAAATTCATAAAAATTACACAAGCTAGAAAAGCGGTAAATGAAATTCTTAAAATAGGGAGATTAAGGAAAATACTATTCATTTTTTATATCAATTTAATAAAAAATCCTTAAATTCATCTGAATTATCAAAAATTTTATGCATATTACCATCATACAGTACAAGAAAGTACTTAAATAACCCCTCTTTGATAATATTTCTCTGAAAAGAGTCTGCAAAATAGAACATTGGATTTTTTTTAAAATATTCTTTAGTTTGGTTAATTTGACCTGAGTCCATAGAGCTTAAAATTGAAAATAAATTAAAAGATACAAGGTAAATTGAGTTAGTTTTTAAATACAAATAAAACATTATTTTATTATATGTTTCAATTGGTATTTCTTTCCTTTTTTTTGACTTATATAAATTGAAGTCTTCGACTAGGTGATGTTCTTCAAGAAATCTATTTTGGTCAATACTATTAATTTCACATATAAAACTTAGATTATTACTTAGAGCTATTTGTGATGAGAAATACTCTTTATTGAAAATTTCTTTGCCTTGAAATATTGATTGTTCGTTGAAAGGAAAATAACTTTTAATATCCTTCATAGAATTAAATTGGCCAGAAAAATGAATATAAGTACAGTTTTTTTCATTACTAGGTGAACTAGAGATCATTTTGTTCAATTCCATTTCAGAACTCAGATACATATTAAGTTTTATCAAGCTTATTGATATAGATCTTTAATAATATTGGTGTAAGAATAACCATCCAAAATAAAAAGTTAAGAAAATAATTTAAGTCTATAAATTCATAAAAAATTCCTGTTGTAGGATATTTTGTCCATTCAAAAAGATGAACTAGTGGATTGTATAAGAGGATATTTCTAATATTTTCAGGCAGCAGTGGGACTGAAATTAATATTGATGATAGAAAAAATAAACCTGTCATAACAAAACCATGGGCATCTGATAGAAAGCTATTCTCATTTATTATTGATCTCATAATGCAGCCATAGAAAAATGCAAATAGGGAAATAAGTATAAAGCAATATGTCAAATGATAGAGTTGCAACTCAAAATCTAAAAAGATCATAGTAAATGCGCATAATAAAAATCTTATAAAAAGAGGAACAGTTTGAGAAACTGTTTCAGAAGTGATTAATATCCAGAAATTAAGATTTTTTTTATTTATTAAAAAAGGTTTAGGTTTGAAGTTTATGCATTTATTTACAATTTGAGAGAATCCAAACCAAAATAATATGAGAAACAGGAAATATTCAAGATCTCTTCCCTGACCCCTAATACCAGTTGAAAACAATATAGCAAAACCTATTACAATAATTAACGGATTAAGCATATTCCAGATAATCCCCCAATTAAAATTTAAACTCTTGGAAGTAAGATAGCTATTATGATTATCTAGAACAAGCTTTATAAAAGAAGATGAAATGACATGATCTAAGAAGTTTCTTTTATTATTACTGCTCATTTATAGAGCAAATATAACATCATCTTTAAATAAATTGGAATTTTAGGCATTATGTGAATAACTAAATAAAAATATTGTGAAGATAGCTGTTTTACTCTGTACAAAAAATGGTGCCAGATATATCCAAGAGCAGCTTATCTCCATTGCAGAGCAAAATATTGGAGAAATTGACCTATATATATCAGAAAATAAATCTTCTGATGATACATCAAGAATAATAGAAAAATTTGCTAAAAATAATAAAAATATAAATATTATTTTTCTTAATGGCATGGATCTCCATTTTGCAAATAACTATGTTCTTTTAGCAAAATCAATTAAAAAAGTTTATCAATTTTATGCTTTCTGTGATCAGGATGATATTTGGTTAAAGTGCCATTTAGAAAGAGGTATATCTTGCCTAGAAAAAATAGAGGGCAAGAAGGCACTCCTGCATTGCTCTCGAACGATGCTTATTAATGAGAATGGTAAAAAGATAGGTAAATCACAAAAATTTATAAAAAAGCCTTTTTTTCAAAATGCTCTTGTCCAATCAATTGCTGGAGCAAATACCATGATATTCAATAAAGAAGCTTTTAACCTTCTTATAAAGATTTCATCAAACACAAGAATTGTAAGTCATGACTGGTTGCTTTACATATTAGTCAGTGGATCAGGCGGTGAAGTTATATATAATCAAATTCCAACTGTTTTATATAGACAGCATGATAAAAATATAATTGGATCAAACATGGGAATTCTTAATAAAATCAAAAGATTAGTAAAGGTTTTTGAGGGAGAATATCGAGATTATAACTTAAGTAACTTTGATCAAATTGAAAGCGTAAATGCATTAACTATTCAAAATCATAAAATATATAAATATTATAAAGAATCCATCAATGGGAATATATTTCTCAGGCTTTTTTATCTATTCAGATCAGGAGTATATAGACAGTCTATCTTTGGTCAGTTAGGTTTAATATTAAGTATATTCATAACTAAGAGGAGGTTTATAAAGTGAGAAATATTGAAAATATAATAGTTACAGGTGCATCAGGATTTATAGGATCTAATTTCATAAAAAATCTCCTAGAAGATCAAAATTTTGGAAAGGATCTAAAAACAATTACTAACATAGATAAACTTACCTATGCTGGTGATAGAGAAAATAATTTGGATTATGAAAATAATCCAAAATATAACTTCATAAATGGTGACATATGCGATCAAGATCTGATTTCTTCACTTTTAAAAGAGTTTGATGTTGATGTCATTATAAATTTTGCTGCAGAAAGTCATGTTGATAATTCAATTGAAAGTCCTGATGAGTTCATTCAAACAAATATTTTTGGGACTTTTAATCTTCTTAGGTGCCTTCAAGAATTTAATTCATCCTTAAATAAGAGCGCTATTATATTACATGTAAGCACGGACGAAGTTTTTGGCTCTCTGAAACTAAATGATCCAGGCTTTACTGAGAAGAATTCATATAAGCCAAATAGCCCATATTCTGCAAGCAAGGCATCATCAGATCATTTGGTTCAAGCGTGGCATAAAACGTATGGACTACCAACACTCATTACTAACTGTTCGAACAATTATGGGCCTAATCAAAATTTCGAGAAACTTATTCCTAAAATAATAAAATGTGCTGTTAATAAAGAAGAGATAACTATTTATGGTGATGGTAAAAATATTAGAGATTGGCTTTATGTGGATGATCATTGCAAAGGAATAATTAAAGTTCTTTTAGAAGGAAAATTTGGGGAAACTTATAATATTGGAGGCAAGAACGAAATCTCAAATATTGAGATTGCAAAAATAATTTGTAATTTGTTAGAAAATGCTTATCCCTTTGATAAGAATCCTATCAAAAGTAATCTCTACAATAGCTATGAAGGATTAATATCATTTGTCAGTGACAGGCTTGGGCATGACTTTAGATACTCGATAGATCCTTCAAAAATAGAAAAAGATTTAGATTGGTATCCTGAGGAAACATTTGAGACTGGGATTACAAAAACAATATCTTGGTATCTTGAAAAACTAATTAAAAATGATTAAGAATGCCCTAATTTTTGGATCTAATGGCCAGCTTGGTAAAGAATTTAAAGAAGATCTTAAATTCAATAAACTGTTTAACTCTTCATACTATTCAAAAGAAGAATGTGATATTACTCAAGATAAGAATGTAGAAAAGATATTAAAAAAACACAAACCTTGTGTTGTTGTGAATTGTGCTGCTTATACTAATGTCGATATGGCAGAGTCACAAAAAAAAGTGGCAAATGAAATCAATAATATTGCTGTAGAAAACCTTGCAAAGCTCTCAAATAAATATAACTTTATTTTAATTCATTTTTCTACAGACTATGTTTTCAACAAAGATTATGGCAGGCCTTTTTTAGAAACTGACAAAAAAAATCCAATTAATTTTTATGGCGAAACTAAACATTTGGGAGAGGAAAAGATACTTAAATTTTCTAATAAGTTTTTTATATTTAGGGTAAGCTGGGTTTATGGTAAATTTGGTGACAACTTCCCTAAAAAAATAATTCGTCTTACAAAAGAGAGATCTGAGCTAAATGTTGTCAGAGATCAAATTGGTGTTCCAACGTCAACCAAGTTTATAGTTGAAACTATTTCACATATTCTAAGCAATTATGAAAAATCTCAAAAAAACTTTGGGATCTATAATTTGACGCCTAATGGAGAAAGCTCTTGGTATAAAATAGCGCTAAAAATATTTGATAAATTTCGTAATGAAAAGAATTGTATCTGCAATAAAATAAATCCAGTAAGCAGCACTCAATTTAAGACTACTGCATTTAGACCAGAATATTCTCTTTTATGTAATACATCTTTATCAAGAACTTTTAAGATAGAACTTTCTAGCTGGGAGTCAAGCTTTAATAATTTTTTAAATGACATTGAATATACTAATTTATAGGCTCTTCTGATGTTAAAAAAAGCATTAATTCATATTGGTATGCATAAGTGTGGTACTACTTCCATACAAAATAGTCTTGTAGGATTTGATGATGGTGTAACGAAATATGCAAAGCTAAGGAATAATCCAAATCATTCAATTCCTTTCCAATTAATTTTTACTGAAAACAATCAAGATTTAATGTCTTTTAAAAGAAGAGGATTTGGAAAAAAAGAAATTGATAAAGAGAAAGAGATGAGTAAGAAAAATCTTTTAAAGGAAATAAAAGACACTGATAGAGAAAGAATAATTTTTTGTGGAGAAGCAATAAGTGCTTTTTCTAAAGAGATTTTTTCAAAAAAAATGATTAATTTTTTTGAAAAAAGAAACATTGAGACAGAAATCTTCGTCTACGTAAGATCACCTGCGGAGTGGAGGAGATCGCTTTTTCAGCAACAAATAAAAGTTGGAAATAAAGATATTGATCAATATTTAAAAAAGAAATCAGGGTTTAGAAAGAAATTCTCGAGATATAAAAAACTTTTTAGAGAAGGCAGATTTAATATTAAAAAATTTGATAGAGATAACTTTACAGGTAAATGCGTCGTCGCAGATTTTTGTAGTCTTATTGACATTCAAAAACCAAAGATAATAAATTCTAATGAATCGCTTAGTTTTTCAGCTATAAAATTACTATATATTTTCAATAAATCGATTGAGCTTACTAAAGGTGATAAAGCGATTTATCTGGCAAGACGAGATTTATTCGCAGCGATTAGAGATTTATTTGCCAGTCATGACAAAATGGATATTAACTATTTTAAAAATGATGATAGTGATGATCTAAATTTTTTAAAAAATATTTTCTCAGTTGAATTTAATGATGAAGTGTATGATAAAAATGTTTACCAAGGCGATCTAGAAAAGGATATTAAAAATATTTCAAAAAATGAAATAAACATGCTTAATGATTTGCTTGATAAGAACGAAATAAATCTAAAAATGAGTTTAACTCCTGAAAATAAAATTAATGCTTTGTTTAATAAGTTTATTGAAAATAGGCAAAAGAGGAATAAATCCCTGATTTAAATCTTAATTGATGCGTATATAATATGCACATGAATGTTTGGCTTCATATAGGTCCTCAAAAAACTGGCTCTACCTCAATCCAAAAATCTCTTGAAAATCTTGAGAATCCTAAGTTTTCTTACTTAAGTTTTGGTAACTTCGAAAAGGAGTTAACAAATAAAACTTTTAATCACTCAAAACCTATGAGGTTTATATTTGATGATGAATTTTTTATTAGGCATAGCAAGTGGAAATCATTTAGTAAAGAAAGTTCTGAAAAGTTAAGAAAAAACCTTAAGAAAAATCTCACTAACGAGATTTCTAGAAAAGATAAACAACATATTATAATCAGTGGCGAAGGTCTTGGAACTTGTAATGCAAAAACAGTAAAAAAAATGAAGGATTTTTTCGCTGATCATAGCTGTAACTTAAAGATTATTTTTTACCATAGAGATGCGATTGATAAAATAAAATCTAGGTTTCAGCAGAGGTTAAAGAATAGAATTTTTAGTATCGATGAATTAGATTATAAGTCAGTATCAAGCTATCTCTTAAATTACTTAAAATACTTTAATAAAAAACAAATAATCATCAGAGGTTTTGGAAAAAAAGAATTAGCTAATGGATGCGTTGTTCAAGATTTTTGTCAGCTAATAGGACTAAAAATAAATGTTAATGACGTTATAAGAGCCAATACAAGTATGAGCCTTCATTCTGCAAAAGTTTTATATATCTACAACAAGTACCTTTTAAATGAAAAAAATATTAAAGGAAAACGAAAAGACAGATACAAACTTCAAAATTTCATAACTGAAGCTTATACAGGGTCGCAAAAGATTGATACGAATTTATTTAAGTTTATTTGCAAGGATGAAGATTTAATAAATGATAATAAATTTCTTGCTGAGAAGTTTGATTTTCATAAACGTAATAAAGGTATTATAGAAAAGTTCGTGTCTGTTTTTAAGTCTTTCAAGCTAATTAATCCTAGTGTTTCAATCACTAATTTCAATGAGCTTGACTTATTCTTTAGTGACCCTTCCGATATAAATAACGCACCTCTTGATGATTTCCTCATTCAAAAAGGAGTAGAGAAAAATAGGTTTCATGAGGTGAGTTTAGAAAAAAAAGTTGGATTAGTTCATGAAGTTTTATGCAATCATAAGTTATAAGGAGGATCAATATAATGACTAATAGAAAAGGAATAATTTTGGCTGGTGGATCAGGTTCGAGACTATATCCCTGCACTGAAACAATTTCAAAACAGCTAATACCAGTATATGACAAGCCGATGATTTATTATCCTTTGTCAACTCTAATGAGGGCAAAAATTAGAGATATACTAATTATTTCTACACCAAGTCACCTACCTCTTTTTAAAAAACTTCTTAAGGATGGTGAGAGATTTGGTTTAAATATTGATTATGCTGTTCAAGATAATCCAGAAGGCCTGGCACAGGCTTTTTTATTGGGAGAAAAATTTATTAATGGTGATCCCTGCTGTCTTATTCTTGGAGATAATTTATTTTTAGGAGCAGGTCTTAATGAGTTGCTTTTATCTGCATCAGTTGATCAAAAGAATTCCTCTATTTTTTCATATCAAGTATCTGATCCTTCAAGATTTGGTGTAGTTGAATTAGATAAGAACAGCGAAGTCGTAGATATTAATGAAAAGCCAGAAAAACCTAAATCAAATTATGCGGTAACTGGCATATATTTCTATGATAATAATGTTGTTGAATTTTCTAAAAGCTTATCACCATCTGAAAGAGGCGAATTAGAGATAACTGATTTAAATAAGATTTATATAAAAAAAGGGAGCTTAAAACTAAAAAAGATGTCTACCGGATTAACGTGGCTGGATATGGGTACTCCAAAATCGCTTATGGAAGCATCAAACCTCATATATACTCTTGAAAAAAGGCAAGGAGTTAAGATTGGCTGTCCTGAGGAGGTTGCATTTCAAAATGGCTGGATTGATGCGGATAAACTTATGAAGTTTATTGGAAAAAATAGAAATGAATACAATAACTACTTATTATCAAGAGTTTCAAACAAATGATTATTGAGAAGCAAAGAATACCGGATGTTCTCCTAATAAAACCAAAACAATTTGAGGATGAAAGAGGATTTTTTTATGAAAGCTATAATAAAAAAGAATTTGATTCAGTTGTTGGAAAAGATATTACATTTTTTCAAGATAATTTTTCTTACTCAAAATATGGTGTCCTAAGAGGCATTCATTTACAAAAAAAACCATTCAGTCAAGGAAAGCTTGTTAGGGTTACTTTAGGAGAGGTTTTTGATGTTGCTGTTGATCTCAGAGAGAACTCTCCTTTTTATCTTCAGTGGGTATCAGCAGTTTTAAGTGAGGAAAATAGAAATCAATTGTGGATACCTGAGGGTTTCGGTCATGGCTTCTTAACGCTAAGTGAAGAAGCGCACTTTAATTATAAAACTACTTCCTATTACGAGAAGTCATCTGAAAAAACTATTTTATGGAATGATCCAAAAATAAATATTAACTGGCCAGAAATAAAAGAAATAAAAATTAGTGACAAAGATGCTTTAGGAGAAAATATTGACTAGGCCGCAAAAGAACGCAGTAGTTCATATTGGTCATTCCAAGACTGGGAGTTCTTTTTTACAAGTTTGTTTTGCAAAAAATACTGATCTCTTAAATCAGCATGGTTGGAATTATCCAAATCATCCAAATTCTAATCAAGCACTCAAAGATCTTCCTACATCTGGAAATGGCAGTCTGCTTCTAGATGAAAACTATTTATTAAATATTTTAAATTTGAGTTCATTTAAGAATGAATCTCTATCAGTCTTTTATTCGGATGAAACGCTATGTATGACTTTGAGTAATAATAAGCAAAAAAGAGAGCGAATTATTAAAACATTTAATGATTTGGGCTTTAGGTTGATATTTGTAATGTACTCAAGAAATTTCTTTGAACATAGCTTGTCTGCTTGGGGGCAAACAATTAAAAATGGAAATGCTACAGACTCATATTATAAGCGAATGATTGATCCTCAAAGAAATAATGAATATATTATTCATGAAAGGATTTTAAAGTGGATTAAGTTTTCTAAGGAAGAGAATTTTGATTTAAAAATCTTTAATTATGATGAGCATGCAAGTAATCTTTTTAATCATTTTTGCAAGAACATACTTAAAATTAAAGAAATTATACCTTTTCAAATACCAAACAGGGTTATCAATAAATCATTGAGTTCAGAAGACCATGAAATATTGAGGCTTTTAAAGATCTCGCTTTCAAAATTTCCAATTGAATATAAGTTAAAAAACTCGAAAACTTTTAAGCAGCTTAAACAAACACTTTTTAAAAACTCTGAAGAAAAAAAAGTGCCTGCAAGCATAACAAAAAGTCAATACGAAGAAATTATAAATAAATATTCAAAAATTATTTCTACTATAAATAAAAGCGAAATAGTTAATGAAAAAATCATTCTAACTGGCTATGAAGATTTAAAAATTGAAGAAAAATCAAGCTTGCCTTTTTCAGAAAAAAAACTAGAAATAATATTTAAATGCCTTTTCGAAACCTTTAATAAACTTGAGCCTAAAGATGTCTACGAGAAAGGTGCAATTAAAGATGTGGTTAAGGCTTTCAAAACAAATAACTCAAAGTATTATCAAGAGCTCGTAAAAAGCTTTTCAACTCATGTCTGATGGAGGTGCTAGCTGAAAGAGATAATTATCCATATTGGTGTACCTAAGACTGGAACAACATATATTCAGCTTCTTCTTAGAAAGAATATAAAAAATTTATCTTTTTCTGATATTACTTATCCAGATATTGAAAGTAAGCATAATGAAATAAACTATGAGGAGGTTTCTTGGCAACCTTCAAAAAATGGTCACTTGCTGCTAGATGATAAACACATCTCCAATATATGTAAGAAAAAATACTTGTATTCTGATGAAGGCTTACTAAGACTTCTATTAGAGGATGACAAAAGAATAAAAATGATGAAGCTTCTAAAAAAAAGGGGTTTTAAAATAAGGTTTGTTGCATTTGTAAGAGACTTTTTTGAGCATAGTTTCTCGAGCTGGAATCAATATATTAAAAGAGGTATTGGATCATTAACATATCTTGAATATATGCATGGCAAAAATATATATATGGAATTTGAGAGATTAGAAAGATGGATAGAACTTTCAAAAAAAGAAGGATTTACATTAGAAATCTTTAAGTATGATAAACACAAGAGTGACCTATTTACATTTTTCTTAAGTAAAGTTCTTAAAATTAAAGAGATTCGAAGATTTCATATCGAAAATAAGAATGTAAATAGATCGTTGAGCAGATCTGAAGCTGAGCTAATAAGACTTCTAAATAAAGAATTCGGTAAAAGTACTTCAAATAATTTAGTAAAGGAGCTGATGGATATCAAGTTACCCCTCTATTCAGCTGATATACCTCTCATAGAAAGCGAAGCCTATCAAAGAATTGTTGATAGGTATTCAAGAATTATTGGTAAGGTTAATGATCACAAAGATTTGGAAGAGGAGATCTTTTTTACAAGCCATAAAAAATTAACAAATTTATCCAAAAATACTCCGGAAGGCGATTACTTTTTTTCTAAAGAACAGCTCGAAAAAATATCTTTAGGACTTGGCAAAATATTTAGGGATTCAGACCGATTGAGAGACAGTGATGCAAATTATTTAAGAGATATAGCTCTTCAAATTACTCTTGGCAGTAAGAACCAAAAATTAGGACTCAAAGATTCATATAAATTGATGGATCTTGCAAAAAGGGCAAGGCCAAATGGACCACAAATTACTAATTGGCTCAAGAATTATAAGAAAAATAAAATCTAAATATAGTTTAAAAAAAAACATTCTTATATAATTAATCAAGTTAATTTTATATTTTTCAATTATGTATCTTCCTCCGTGCAAATCTTTTTTAAAAAAAAGGTTCAAAAATTTCGCAAATAACTCTACCGCTCAGATGTGGGCTTTGATCAATACCTATTTTGATCATGAGTATTACTTTGATTCCAATCCTGATTTGCATGAAAAGTATAAAAAAAATGAGTTTGATGATTTATGGTCTCACTACATTTTTAATGGATGGGAAGAAGGAAGATTTCCTTTTGATGTTCAAGTTGATGAAATTTTTTATAATGAAAACTATCCAGATGCTTCCATGTTTAATGGGACTCCACAAGAACATTTTGTTAAGCATGGCTACAAGGAAGGAAGACTTCCATATCTATTTAATCTTGATCTTCAAGACTATAAAAAGAAACTATTTATAATTAATCCCAGAGAGAAGCTTCCTTCTAGTAATAAGGAAATGTATCAACATTATAAAGATGCAGGCTATCATCTGCTGATTATCTAAGAAACTTAATGATAAATTTCTCTAAAACTGCTTTTTTTACAATATGCTCAGCAAATTATATTCCTACGGCTAAGATTCTATTAGATGGACTAAAAGAAAATACAGTTAATGACATTTTTCTAATAGTCTGTGATGGTAAAAGAGACAACCTTAATAAATATTTTGTTAATTCTGATGTAAATATTATTTATGCAGAAGACTTAGAAATTGAGAATTTTAAGGACTTTGCCTTTAGATATTCCATACTTGAGCTAAATACAGCAATTAAACCATTTGTTTTTAACTATCTTATTAATAGAGGTTTTGAAAAAATATTCTACTTTGATCCAGATATATCTATAGAAAATTCACTTAATGATTTTGAAGATATTCTTGAGGAGTATGATGCAGTGGTTACGCCTCACCTTTTATCTCCTTTTACAGACAATGAAAAACCAAATTTAGATGATATAACAAATTCAGGAATCTATAACCTTGGCTTCTTGGGATTATCATCAAATAATACAGAGATTTTTTTACAATGGTGGATGCAAAAATGTAAATACTATTGCTATAGCGATATAGAAAATAACCTCTTCACAGACCAAAAGTTCTGCAATTATCTTCCCTCATTTATAGAGAAGACAAAGATCTACCATCGTACAGATGCAAATATTGCATACTGGAATCTTCATGAAAGAGAAATAGAAAAAAAGGAAAATAGGTATTTTTGTAATTCAAAGCCAGTGATTTTCTTTCATTTTTCTGGACTTGTAAGCGATGATAATTTTAAATTTAAATATATAAGTAAGCATGAGAGTAGATTCAAATCTAATGTCTCTGAGGGCTTAAAAGAGAAAATAGATGAATATCTAACTGATTTATCAGGAAATACAAGAGAATTTAAAAAACTAAAAATCAATGAGTCATATTCCTTTAATAAAGTAGATGATATTTTTTTAGATAAGTTTACAAGGTCCTATATTAAAGAAATTGAAAAAAGAAATTTATTTATAAATATGAATCAGATAGACAAAAAGTGGTTTTTTGAAGATTCAGATGAGTTGCAAGGTTATTTAGGGATTAAAAGATATTTGCTTGGTATATATTTTGGGAGGAAGGATCTCCAAGATAATTTTGATATAACAACAGATAATGGTTATGTGGCTTTTTTAGGGTGGTTAAGCAATGAGATCTCTATTGGGAATATCAAAGAAGAAATTAAAGACCTAATACCAAAAAAGATTGTTGATGAAAATAAGATCTCTTTCTTCAAAAAAGCTTTAATAATATTCCTTGTTAGGCTGAGCAATAAATTCCCATTCTTTTTTAGGCATCCACGCCTTATAAATATTAAATTGTCTTTGAAAAAAGTTTTATTTAGCAATCTCCAACAACAAACAGATCAAGAAAAAGTAAGATTATTTCAACCAATTAACGATAAAAATCTTCTTAATAAGGATGGTATAAATATTTTTGGTTACTTTGGAGAAAATACAGGTGTTGCAGGAGGTGCGAAGTTAATGATAAGTATGCTTCAAGAACTCAGTTATAAGATTTCCAGAAACATAGTTAATATAAAAGATAATTCTTTTATCTCTAAAAGCGATCAAAACCAAAAGGTTTGGAATATTTCTCTTTTTCATATCAATGCCGATCAAATGCAAAATGTTGTTAGAGGCCTTGATCCTTATTATTTAAGTAATTATAAAATTGGATATTGGGCATGGGAGCTTGAGAGATTTCCTTCAGAATATTTGAAGAGTGGTAAATATTTGAATGACTTATGGGTCCCATCGCAGTTTATTGCTGACTCAATAGAAAGGTCATGCAACTTTATTCCTAAAGTTATACCTCATCCCGTCAAGAAGCATACGGAAGGAACTCATAATATTGATAAGAGGTTTAATCTATATGACAAGTTTTTTCTGACAGGTGCTATGGACCTCAATTCATATGTGGATAGAAAGAATCCATTTGCTATTTTAGATTCTTTTTTGCTTGCATGCAGTGATAATTCATTCAAAAAAGATGCAGCATTAATATTAAAGTTATCTGGTAATTTTAAAAAAATGAAAACTGTACAAAAAATTATGGCATTTAAGGAGAAGCATGATTTAGATATACGAATAATTGATGAAATTTTAACGGATAAAGAGATGGATGGTCTTAGAAATATTACTGATGTTTTCATTAGTCTTCATCGAAGTGAAGGTTTTGGGCTAAATCTTATTGAAAATATGAGTGCAGGGAATATAGTTATTGGAACTAATTACTCAGGAAATAAACAATTTATGAATAAAGACAACAGTCTTTTAGTTGATTTCAAACTTATTCCAGTGAAAGAAAACCAATACCCTCATTGGAAAGGTCAATTTTGGGCTGATCCATCTATAGAAGATGCTGCCAAAAAGATTTTATGGTCATATAAAAATATAAATAAGTCTAACAAAATCGCTGAGGCTGGTAAAAGATTTGTTATGGATAATTTCTCAATTGAAAAAATATCGCAAGAAGTCTTTAAAGCTATTCAGAGTATTAAATAATCCTTAAAGAATATTTCTCTTCCATAAACTTATTAATTGTATTTATTTCGCCATCAGACTCTATTACTTTTAATTCTTCTGAAGTCAAAATATATCTAGATTTATTTGCAGAAAACTTTTTGCCAACATTGTCTGCTTTTCTTGTTGAGTGAGATTGATATGACAGCGTGCTTTTAATAATATTTTTTTGATTTTCCTCAATTTCAATATTTAGGAAGTTAAACATCCTTGAAATCTCTTGAAGCGGATCAGCTGCTTTTAATTGAGAATAATCAAAAATAAAAACTGCTTCTTCGTCTAAAAAGATTAATTGATCTATGTAACTTTTATAAATTCGTTTACAGTAACTCATTGATTTTTTAAAATCCCATTTATGCCCTACCATCACAGAATTTATAACTTCAGAGATGTTTCTGAAAATTCCTATATACAGTGAGTTAGGAAATAATCTTGGAAACTTTTTTAAATACCTATCGTAATGAGGATATTTATCACCCCAATAAATGAATTCATCTTTTTGCTCTTCTTGAGCTAGCTTTTTATAAAATTGTTCTATAAAAGTATTACTCTTCCTTTGCAGATACAAAGCAAATCTACTTCCTTTATTGAATGGATAAGGATCACCATGAACTTCATGGCCGTCATTAATTTTTTGCATTTCTCTAATTAGCCAAGCGTTAACTCTTAATTCATCTGTTAGAAGAATATATTTTGAAGTATTTAGAACTTGGGTAAGTATTGTTGTTCCAGATCTTGGTGGCCCAATAAGAAATAGCTGTTTTTTTTCTTGTTTCTTTTTCATAGTTCTTCTTAAAACTTAAATCTTATAGTGGTGCCCAGAGCCGGACTTGAACCGGCACGAAGTTGCCTTCGAGGGATTTTAAATCCCTTGTGTCTACCAATTCCACCACCTGGGCATAATTAAGACTTATTTTTAAATCTTATATTCTGAGATTTTTCCCTTTCATCTTCATTATACTTTTGTCTTATGTCATTGTTAACCTGAATAACTTTATTTAATAACGAAAGTTCTATTTTTTTTGATTTAGCGAAGTTTAAAAGTGCATTTGTGTCTTTTGGGAAGCAAGCCCCTCCAAATCCTTTTTTACCATCAGGGCCTGGCACGGACATATGACTAGAGCCTATTCTATCATCTCTGGAAACATAACTTATGAAGCTTTCCCAAGAGTCTTCTGACCCTATCTCAGAGAATAACTGTTTCAACTCATTAAAAAAGATAACTTTAGATGCCAAAAATGAATTTATTGAATATTTAACAAACGAAGCAGTAATAGCGTCTGTTTGAACATAATCTTTAGACACGCAATTTGTATATTCTCTATAAAAGTTTGAAAGTTCATCTTTTGCATTATCGCTATTACTTCCAAAAATTATTAAATCTGAGTCTATAAAATCATCATTTGCATTTCTTTCAGTTAAGAATTCTGGGTTATATACAAAATTTTTAACTTTATTTTCTAAATGAGAAATGTGATTTGGTAAAACAGTACTTTTTAAGACAATTATTGAAGAAAAATTATTTATTAATATTTCCGAAAATACGCTTTCAACAATAGATATGTCTTGCGAAGAATCATCATTCATAGGGGTTGGAACACATATGAAAATAATATCTGGAGAAAATTTTTTAAGATCAGGAATTGATGTGCCAAGGGTGGGGTCAACTTCAAAAGTCTTAACTTTTGAATTTAAGCCATGTTTTAATGCTTTTCCAACAAAGCCATATCCTATAATCCCAACCTTTTTTTGGGGCTTCATTTCTTCTCTAGCTTGCCATCTTCTCTTAGCTTCTCTCGGATCTTAGTTGCACTAATATCAGTTATAGATTTATCAAAGTGCTCCTCATCAAATGCGTAACCCACGCCTCTTCCATATGTAATGTTTACAACATTTGGTACAAGCATGATCTCATAATCTTCACCACGCTTATAATTATCTTTTGCAAGTCCTTTTTCAATCTCATTGCAGACAAAATCCCAATCAAAAGGATTATCATCCTGACCATCACCTCCAGATGAGCCCTGTACATCTCTTACTTGGATTATTACTTGACCTGTTTTAGCAATGCACCTCTTAAATAGAGCCTGATGGCCATCATGCCATGGCTGCCATCTCCCTAACATCTGAACAGTGGGATTCTTCCAATCAAATTTCTTCATTTAGTATTTCCTTAGCAATATCATCATGATTATGATCATTCCAATCAGTAATATGAAAATCAACATTATCAGGAGCAACAAATATTTTGTTTGTATCTTCGAATCTTCCAGCTTTGATAGTATCCATCCATATTGTTATATCAGCATCAAAATTCTCTCTAGTTTCCTTTGTGGGGCAGACAAAATCGCATAAGACATATCTTCCATTTTGTTTCTCAAAGTCTGCAAAAGTTCTCATCCTATTGGATTGCCTAGTTCTTCCATCATCCGAAAAATCCCAGTCATTTGCCATATCTCTTACTTTATCTGCATTGTACCAAGCTGCTTTTAATAAAGGCTGAAGTCTTTCTGTGAGATAAGTTTTACCACTTCCCGGGAGGCCCATTATTAATATTTTCACCTAGATAAATCCTACTAAAATTAAAAGAAAGCAATTATATTCTAAAAAAACTTCTTTTTAAAATATATTTAAAAAAAATACGTAATTTGGAGGCTGAGGCCGGAATCGAACCGGCGTAAACGGATTTGC
>TARA_B100001093_G_scaffold102784_1_pt1 | contig 19806 bp, 16 predicted proteins | sample TARA_B100001093 | Tara Oceans TARA_B100001093 (sample SAMEA2623116) | marine metagenome | biome: marine biome (ENVO:00000447); feature: surface water layer (ENVO:00002042); material: "saline water (ENVO:00002010), including plankton (ENVO:xxxxxxxx)" | depth 5 m
CGACCGTGGCGCTCTCTTCTACGGCCTGCGTACTCCGCCTCTTGACCGAACGAGCCGAATTGGATTCCGTTCACGGACGCACCTCTCTCGGTATACTGTTGCTTCAAGATGTCGCCGTAGTCCCCCTAGTAATCTTCGTAACAATGCTGGCCGAAGATGGCGGCATGACTCAGGTCGGTATTGGGCTGGCAAAAGCCTGTGGCCTCATCCTCGCACTCGTGATCTCCTTTCTAATTCTCTCTCGCTTTGTTCTTCCCGGGATGATGAGACAGATGAGCCTCGCTCGCGATCGGGAACTTCTCGTCCTGTTGGCTATCGTTCTTGCTATTGGCTCCGCTGTATCGGCTCACGCACTTGATTTATCGCCGGCCTTGGGAGCCTTCCTCGCCGGTATGATGCTAGCGGAATCGCCCTTCGCCACCCAAATTCGCTCGGATATCGGTGGATTAAAAATCATCTTTATCACCCTGTTTTTTGCCTCGGTTGGTATGCTTGGAGATCCTGTATGGATCGCTCAGAACCCCCTCCTCGTTCTAACAGCCACGCTGGCAATATTGCTGGGTAAAGGCTTAATCATCACACTCATTGCGTTGCTCTTTCGGCTTCCCCTCAGACACGCTGTCGCTAGCGGGATTGTCCTCTCACAGGTAGGTGAGTTCGGCATTGTCATTGGAGGCATTGCCTACCAAGGCGGGCTGGTATCTGAGGAGATCACCCAGCTTATCGTCTCGTCCACTCTCCTTACCCTCTTCGCCACGCCGATGCTCGTGAAGTTAGCTGCGCCTCTGGGATACAGAATTCACCGCCTCACTCAGCCCAAAACAGCCGCCGACAACACATTAACCCAAATGGCATCCCCGGAAAAAAGAAATCTGGTCATCATTGTAGGATTTGGGCCTTCTGGACAGAAAGTCGCCGAAGAGATTCAAGCTCACGACAATATCGATTGTCTCGTTATTGATATACGCGCAAACAACGTGGACTTGGCAAGATCGATAGGCTTAAAAGCCGCCCTCGGAGATGCTTCCAATCTCGATTTCCTTCTTCACCACGGACTCTCACGGGCCAGAGCCGTGGTGATCACTATTCCCGATCACCGCACTTCCATTCGTATCGTCGAATCTGTCCGAACTCTGAGTGATCGAACAGCTATCATCGTAAGAGCGCGCTATCACAGCTTTGTCGAAGATCTCGAACGCGCCGGGGCTACCATTACCGTCGACGAGGAACATCATACGGGTAGCAAGCTCAAGGAGGCCACCAGCGAGATCCTTGCGGCCAAGCCCGATAACTAGCCTGTCGAAAATGTCAGAGAGCCCCGGTTGAAGCCGAGCCCTAGTCAGGCATGTGTCCCAAAACCCTGCAGCTTCGCCTGTTCTCATACTCCCGACAATTCTCATCGCCCTCGCGGCATCGCTCATCCTCTTACCTGCTCTAAATTTCTTCAGCTATCGCGTCATGGGCGCGATCATCCGTAATCGACGAAAGAAATGGGATCTCAACATCTGCTGCGGCCGAACTGATGGAGGCAGCGTCAATGTCGACATCGTCAATCATGCCGACGTTCCCAACCTGGTCGTAGTTGACGATGTCTACAATCTCCCGTTCGAAAACGGCGAATTTGAAGCCACCTTATCCTCTCACACCATCGAGCACGTCGAGGATCCTACGGCTTTCTGCGAGGAACTCCGCCGCGTCTCCGGTCAGGTCACTCTGGTCCTACCGCCACTCTGGGATCTCTGCGCCGTCCTAAATATTTTCGAACACCGCCACCTCGTCCTTACTTTTCGCAAAGAGCATAACGATTTGCCCAGGTATATTGAGCTCCCCGGTGCCCAGTTTTCCAGGAACGCCTTGAGCAGAAGATCAGGGCATAGCCAACAAGCCCACTGGCATTCCTCCGATCTGCGTTGTAACTTGGCGAAAGTCCCAACGCATTTGTGAGCAAACGTAATACCCAGTCCCCGAGAGTCGCTGTCCTCAATATTGTCGGTCTGACACCCCGACATATTGGAGCCGACACTCCCTTCATTTCCAAGTTCCTAAAACGAGACGAAAATAAACTCGTTCACGTAACACCAACTCTGCCGGCTGTGACTTCGTCGATGCAGGCAACTTTCCTGACCGGTCGTACTCCCGGCGATCATGGCATTGTTGCGAATATGTGGTATGACCGGGACTATGCGGAGCACCGCTGCTGGAAGCAGAGCAACCATCTCGTCCAGGGGCGGAAAATCTGGGAGCAGATCCGTGACGACTACGACTCGGAATACACCTGCGCCAAAGTCTTCTGGTGGAATAACCTGTATTCTTCCTCTGACTACCAGGTGACCCCCCGCCCAATCTACTGCGCCGATGGCAAAAAAGTCTTCGATATTCAAACGTGGCCGATGGAACTCCGAACCAAGCTGAGGCGTAAATTGGGTAAATTTCCGTTTCCAGCGTTCTGGGGGCCAGCGGCCGGAATCGATTCCACGAACTGGATCGCCAAGTCAGCAATGTGGTTTGAGGACAAGTTTTCACCCAATCTGAACCTCGTCTACCTGCCGCATCTTGACTACAACCTTCAACGAGTTGGGCCGGATTCACCAATCATCAAAGAAGACCTACTCGCTCTAGACAAAATCGTGGCTCAGCTGGTCACTCATCTGGAGAAACGAGGTGTGGAAGTGATCCTTCTTAGTGAATACGGCATCACCGCAGTCAATCGCCCTATTCACCTTAACCGTGTATTCCGCGAGAAAGGCTGGTTAAGCTGGCGCAACGAACTCAAGCGCGAGGTCCTAGATTTAGGCAACTGTAAGGCCCTGGCCATTCCTGACCACCAACTCTGCCACATCTACATCAATGACCCCGAGGTTCGCGAAGAAGTGTTCAAAACCGTTAAGGAAACCGAAGGCGTTGGCTCTGTTTACACAGGCGAACAACTGAAGGAAATCGGGCTCGCCCACGAGCGCAGTGGCGACATCGTAGCTGTGAGCAACGAAAACAGCTGGTTCACCTACTACTATTGGACGAACAATCGCAAGGCTCCCGACTATGCTCGTTGCGTCGATATTCACCGCAAGCCTGGCTACGACCCGGTAGAGTTGTTTATTGATCCTCGCCTGCGCTTTCCCAAACTGAAGGTTGGTTGGAAACTAATGCGAAAGATCCTTGGTTTCAGAATGCTGATGGATGTAATCCCCCTCGACGCAAGCCTTGTCAAAGGCTCTCATGGCGCCATTCCTAAAAACATCGAGGATCATCCCGTATTGATCGGTCAATTCGATCAAATAGAAACGGGTGACTCAGTCACAGCCACCGACGTCTACAATCTACTTTTGAATCGCTGCACCAATTCAGACGCTCAGCCCTGACCATAGTAGGCATCAGCTCCATGCTTACGAAGATAGTGCTTATCCAGAATGTGGTTGGGCAACCTAGGTTGTTCAGAATTCAAACTCCATGTTCCCATTGCCATCTGGGCACAAACTTCAAGAGCCACGGAGTTCTTCACCGAATCAACCGCACTTTTTCCCCACGTGAACGGAGCATGGAACTTCTGAAAACAACCTGGCATTTCTATCGGATTGATACCTCGCTCTTTAAAACACTCAGCAATGGCATAACCAGTGTTGGTTTCATAGTCATCGCCCACCTCTTCTGGAGTCAATTCACGAACCACCGGAACGCTGCCGTAAAAGTGATCGGCATGAGTCGTTCCCTGGCAGGGTAATTCAACGCCAGCTTGGGAAAAAATGGTCGCATTCACAGAATGAGTGTGTGTCACTCCACCAACTTCAGAAAATTCACGATAGAGAACACGATGAGTCGGTGCATCTGAAGAGGGGCGCATCGTCCCTTCCACAACAACACCATCAAGATCAAGCACTACCAGATCCCGAGGTTTCAAATCATCATACGCCACACCGCTGGGCTTAATCACAAACATCCCTTTGTCGCGGTCCACTCCAGAGACATTACCCCAAGTCAAACGTACTAACCCCTCAGTCACGAGCATCAGATTTGCGCGAAACACTTCCTCTCTTAAATCTTCCAGCATGATGTCCAACCAACTCAGCATTGTCATTTGTGCAAGAGATCAATTCTCAGGGGAATTTTCATTAACCTGCGCTAACTTCGTGTAAGAAAACGATCTATGTGGCGCACTTTTAGAAAAACCTTCGCTGTGTTGGTGCCGGCGCTCCTCATGCTTCTCTTTGTCGCTGTGATGATCTGCTGTCTCAATCGATGGGATTCGATGGTAGCGATTACCCTTATTCCAGTCTGGACTTGGGCTGCTTTCGGAATGCTCCTATCGGCTGTCTCATGGATCTTATTTCGCGGTTCTCTCGCGCTTGTGAGCTTTTCGATCTGGATGGCCAGCGGGCTCATTCTCTCGGAAGAACCCAGATCCCTGGTTCGTGAGTTACTGACTTCTACCAACTCGGATAAAGATTCTAAAAGGTTTCGGGTAGTGAACGTCAATACATTAGGAAACGAGAACAACCTCCGGATAATCTCCCCCATAGATCCTGATCTTGTCATCATACAGCAGGCCCCGGAAGGGGAAATTCTCGAGGAATTTGCCACGAATCTTTTTGGTGATGATCGAATAGTGATCACCAATCGAAGAAACGCCGTTCTTGCCCGAGGAGAATTGGTCAACACGCTTGGGGAAACCGACAGCGCTACGCTTCATGTTCGCATGTTAACCACCGAGGGCTTCCTTATCGACGTCACCAATCTTGACTTAGATCCCTATTTACCGAATCCAAAACTATGGCAACAGAGGGTCTGGAGACAATTGACACAGACCAGAATCGAAAACCGTCGGCTCATTCGGAACTATCTTGGTGAGAATCAACTCACCCGCGGCACGATCGGACGTATCGTCAGTGGAGGCTTCGGAACGCCGCCGGGTGACGATGTCTTCCGGCCTCTCGAAAGCGCCCAACTGGTTGACTCATTCTCTGCCTCCGGCATCGGTTGGGGCAACACTTACCCAGCCGACTATCCCCTCGTCCGCCTCGATCAAATCTGGGCATCACGAAACCTTCGCCCCCTGAAGTCATTCACTGCGATCAATCCAGGGGCGACTCATCGAATTGTCGTGACAGATTTTGAAGTGGCACTCCCCGATGAGTAGGTCATTAATGACGCTCTCGGACGCGCGAACTACTCTCCAATGCTTTGTTCTTCGTCGTCAGAGCTATCCGTGCTCATTGTGAGGGTAGTGTTGACGACAAAGGCGAAATCGAATGTGGCCCCAGAGCCCTGCGATCGAAGAATACGGGAAGCAAGGAAATACAGCTACACCTTTCCGTGATGCCGCTGTGGGATATCAGATTCGAATGGAAGGCCAGACGAAACCAAACCAGAAAGCGAGGGCAGGTTATGTTTACGAAGTTCAAGACAACTCCGGGCGTTACGATAAACAATTTTCATCAACCATCCATGTGACTCGCAGAACAAATTCACAAAATCGTAAACCCATTCTTCGCTTTTCCACCAACGCCACCCCAAAAGGAATGCGATTGATCATCCCCTGATCCCATCGTATCGCTGGCACTCGCTCATTTCATGCCGTTCGACGCCACAACTACCGCGATTTCTCTCGCCTGCCTTGGAGCCCTGTGTCTCGGTGTCTCCAAGGCCGGTTTCCCGGGGCTTGCCATCGTCAATGTTCTCGTCATTGCAGAACTTTTTGGTGCGAAGAACAGTGTCGGCATTATCCTGCCAATGTTGGTGGTCTGTGACCTGCTCGTGCTTCCTCTTTTCTGGAAACACGCCACCTGGAAAGTAATCTTGCCGCTCGTCCCCATTACATTCGCAGCCATTGTTGGCTCGTGGTTGCTTCTTGATTCCTTCGATGATACCACTGCACGAAAAGTGATCGGAGGCATCATCCTGACGATGCTCATTCTCCAATTGGTCCGAGAGTTTAAGAAAGAATTCCTGCAGCATCTGCCTGACTCACGACTGTTTCGCTGGATTAGCTGTATCATGATCGGTGTCTCCACTATGCTGGCAAACGCCGCCGGACCTGTTTACTCGATCTATGCGCTTGTTCACCGACTGCCCAAAATGGAATTCCTTGGTGTGGGCGCCCGATTCTTTCTCCTCGTCAACCTTTTCAAGATCCCATTCCTCGGGCAGTTAGAGCTGATAAACCCGGAGTCTCTCAAGCTTAATCTCTACCTTCTCCCAGCGCTCGTTGCCGGAATTTTCATTGGAAAAAAGGTGATCCACCTGATCCCCCAACGGATCTTTGAATACCTGCTTTACACTTTCTCTGCAGTCGCCGGAATTCGTATGCTTTTCTTCTAGACCTCCCACGCATCCCTATCAGTTCACCTTCTCACTGCAGGGAGCCATTGAGGCACCTGCAAAATCCCACGAGTGTTCTGCCGCCTTCAGTCCTATCGCAGATCTTCTTTGACAGTTCGGAACCTACCTGAGAGTGGTCACACCAGAATCGGCTGCATCCAACAGGCTCGCATCACTGTAAGAGACAAGAACTCACAGAACTTAAAATCATCACACTTAGCTATACCTCGCCCAACTGACTCACCACTCCAAGATAGGACCTCACCCCGGTATCTCGGTGTCTAAACTGCTTCATTCAGAATCACCTGTTGGATTCGCCCGGTCTTGATAGATTTGAACGCAACCGCAAAGAAACCGATACCATCACAGCAGACTTTCACGATATTCAGTTCGATTTAGGCTGGTCCAAACACAAAGAGCGCGGCAGTTGCCGCGCTCCTTCAATTCAAAATCGAGGTTCTGGCACCTAGTCGCCGTAGGATTTTTCGACTCGATCAGCAACATCACGATAGCCGTAATCGACCGCATAGATCTCCTTGAGAGACTCCAAATACTTTTCCCCGTTGCCCATTTTTTCGTAGAGGAGCCCCACATTGTAGAGCAGTTCCTTTTTGGTATTATCCATCACCTGCATTTCAGCGATAGCTTCCTCAAACTGGCTAGCGGCCAAGTCGGACATATTCATTCGATCGTAGCACTGGCCCAGCATGTTCATAACCTTAATCCTCAAATTAGGGCTTCTCTTGGCCTGCTGAAGGTGCTGGATCGCTTCCCTGTAATCGCCGTTGTCGTAAAGCCGTGATCCCAATTCATAACGAAGATCGTTATCCGTGGGATTGCGTTCGACTCGCTCTTTGGACTCGGCGATAAGCTGTGTCTTCTGTCCGGCTTCTGCATCCTTTAGCTGCTGCTTGTATTGCTCAATATCCGGATTCTCCGGATTTTCCTCCACAAACTTTCGGAGATCAGCTAGGTAATTTGCATTCACCGTCTCACGAATTTCGGCCACTTTCTTTTCAAGCGCGGGATCATTTGCGGAAAGTGAGAACGCCCAGTCATAAAACTGGAGAGCACTCGAAAAATCCTCAAGCTCTTCGTAGGTTGCCGCGAGCTTCTTCACCACCGTGATGTTGTTCTGATCCTGGTTGTACTCTTCAAGCAGGCGAGCCACTTGCCCTTGAAGCTGGTCTCCGGTCATTGCGGCACGACCTTCACTTTCAAGATCAGCTGATGCTCCTTTGTCCCTTAGCAGGTCTCTCCAATCTCCATCACTATCCCATTTCTGGGAGGCAATTGAGCCACGAGCGGTAGCATCCTTGTATTTCTTCGATGCCTCAAGGTCGGTTCGGTTCTTCTCAACGATCTTTCCAAAGATCTCAGCTGCCTTGTCGAACGCTTCTCGCCCCATGTAAAAGTCACCCAGCTTGTGGCAGAACTTAAGGTTGTCGGGATCCCCTTCTATGACAGTTTCAAGGGCGTAGCCAGCGGTCATAGCAAGCCCCGCCGCAAGAGCAGCTTCGTAGAGCAATTCGTTTCCCTGAGCATTATACGGGTCAGTAGCCAGCACTTCCTTTTCCAGTGAATCCATTACTTTGAGCGGATCTTTTTTGACCTGACCCTGCATTTTCATCACCTTGAGAGCCTCGCCGCCAAGCTTCACGCCCTTCTTACCCTCCTTAGCTTTCACTGCTGATAGACGAAGCGCCCGTCGTCCCTCTAGAAACCCCGGCTCCTGTTTCAAAATTGCCTGGATCAGACTGATGGCGTAATCCCAGTTTCTAAGCTCCAAAGCACTTTCCGCTTTGAGATAAAGCTTCTGCAGTTTATCCGGAAGCTCAGTTTGTTTCACTTCGTCTTTGGCCATCACTTTTGTCGATTCTTCTGACATATTTTTGGGGGTGCTGTTTGTCTTTATCAACTCGCTACCTAGTCGCTTTTCGGAGGAAGGAAAGTAGCCGCATTATAAATCACCGCGGTTGATTTAGCGAATGTTGAAAGGCGGGACAACGAAAAAAGCGAAATTACGATGTATTTGTCCACCTCCCATTCCAATTAAGGCGCCTCCCATTCCAATTAAGGCGACTTGCCAGCAGGCCGTTTCACCGCTTTACTAGCACATATGATGCGTCAAATCACCGCTCTCGCTTTCCTACTGGCGACAACTTTTCTTTGCTACGGTGGTGGTCAGCAGTCGAAAAATGGTCGTTTGATCACGATGCATTTTGAAGAAGAGTCAAACAGCAACCCAAAAATGGTGACTCCAGTGAAGCTCGGCAGCGAGCATCGCCAGTATTTCTTCAGCAAGATGCCGACTTTCACGGCTTCTGACATTAAGTGGTTCTACCCGTTCACATCCGAGGATGGTGTCACCTATGGTGCTGCGTTCCGGTTCAAAGAGTATGCGGCTCGTGAGCTTGAAGAGCAAACACTCGTGAATCACGGCAAGCTACTCGGTATCCGCTGCTCAGACGCGCCACTATCCGTGGTCCTTGTAGATCGCCCCATTACCGACGGTATCGTCGTTGTCTGGAGCGGCCTTCAACAGCGACACCTAAAGGAAATGCAGAAGCAATTTCCCCATGTCGATGACTTGGAAGGAGGCTTCGAAGGACCGGAGTTTGCCCTCCCCTCACGATAGCGTTTAGCACGAGATTTACCGTGCGTCAGAGACACGCCATTAAAGTTCACGGCTCCCGATACCACTGCCATGAGACTCTTCCCCTTCGCGTTCCTCCTTCTGGTCATATCACTTCCCGCATGGGCCGAGTTCCGACCGCTGGGACTCGTCCTAACTTCCGATAACGATGCGATCTTTTCGACGGAGCCGTCGAAGTTTTACATGTACACCGATCGCCACTTCGAGGGCGTCAACTCAAAGCCATGGCAAGGCGGTAGTTACGGATTTTCTCGCAATCAAAGGCGCACCGATATTGGTATCGTCTACACCCGGCTTCACGAGGGGATTGATATCAGGCCAGTCCATCGAGACGATTCCAACAATCCGCTCGACGAAATCCGTTCCATTGCTGACGGCACGGTCGTGTATGTGAACAATTCGAGTTCGCACAGCAATTATGGTCGCTATATAGTGGTGCACCACGACTGGGGTTATGGGCCCTTCTTCTCTCTCTACGCCCACTTGGGCAAGACCAATGCCGCTAGAGGTCAGGGTGTTAAAGCGGGAGAAACAATCGGTATCATGGGTTACACCGGCGCGGGCATCAACCGCGAGCGTGCTCACGTCCACCTCGAGCTTTGTATGATTGCCAGCGACCGATTTCCCGGGTGGTATGACAGGCACTTCACGAGCGAAAACAAGCACGGCCTCTTCAACGGGTTCAACCTCATCGGCATGGACATTGCCGACCTTTATATCGAGCATCGTAAAGACCCCGGCATCTCTATCCCGTCCTTTCTACTCAACCAAAATGAGGCCTACTATAAGGTGATCGTTCCAAACCACGGTCAAGTGGACATCCTGCGTCGCTACCCTTGGCTACTGGGAGACCTTGACCAGGGTTCTAACCCTCCGAGTTGGGAATTCTCCTTCGCTGCAACAGGCATTCCCCTTAGCGCCCGCCCCAATTTAAAGTCGACTAATGTTCCCATCGTTTCTTACGTAAAACACTCGCAGGTCGACCACAGCTACATGACCTCTGCTCGCATTACCGGATCCGGAAACAAGGCTCGCCTCACGCCTTCAGGATCCCGCTTCATCCAACTGATCAGTGATTCGTTCTAAAAATCAGCTCTGGTGAATAATTTCCTGAAACACCCCTCCACCAAGCAACCTGCGGCCATCATAGAAAGCGCAGATTTGCCCGGGCGTCAGAGCGCGTTGAGGCGTCTCGAATTCAAGAATCGCCGTCGTATCGTCGATTACTTCAGGAATTACGCTCACGGCAGCTGAGCGATAGCGAGGCTGCGCGGCCAACTCAGCCGCCGACGTGAGCGGTTCGTTGGTCACTGATATACTTCCAACCCGACATTTGGTCGCATAAAGCTTCGGAGTTTTCGGGTCGTCGAAGGCAACGACGAGTTCATTACTCTCTGCCCGCTTCTCCACCACCACATAGGCTTTTCCAAACGTGTTGGAAGGAACGCCCAATCCTTTCCGCTGACCAAGGGTGTGGAGATGCAACCCCCGATGACAACCCACCTCATGGCCATCAAGCGTCACGATCGGCCCTGGATTTTCCTTGATGTAGTGCCCGAGAAAATCAGACATCTTAATATCCCCGATAAAACAAATACCTTGGCTGTCTTTTTTTTGGGCTACCGGGATCCCGCAGCGCTCCGCTTCCTTTCTCACATCGGGTTTTGGAAGATGACCAATTGGAAACATGGCAGGCTGAATCTGGTCCTGCTCCAATAGCGCGAGGAAGTAAGTCTGATCTTTGCCGTCAGCCCCTCGAAGGATATCCGCAAGTCCGTTGTCATGACGCTCGATTTGGGCATAGTGCCCCGTGGCGAGATACTCAAACTCCTGAGACTTGGCAAACTCGCGGAAAATACCAAATTTCATCTCACGGTTACACATCACATCGGGATTCGGGGTGACCCCGCTTCGATATCCAGCGAGAAGATATTCCACAACACGATCGTGATACTCATCCATCAAGCTGAGAATTCGAAATTCGATCCCAAGATAATCACAAACGGCCCTCGCATCCCGAATGTCTTCCTCCCACGGACAGTCGCCAGGCAGTTGCTCCTCATTCGTGAAGTTTTTCATGTAAGCACCCACGACCTCATGCCCTTGCTCAAGAAGAAGGGCTGCGGCAACCGAGGAGTCGACTCCTCCAGACATGGCAGCTAAAACACGGGCCATCGAGCGCCGAATGTCGGCTACCTCGCGAGTTTGCGCAAGTCACAGCAGAGAGAGAGCAATTCAAGGCGCGTCCCCGTCTCGGCCAGTGGCGAGCTGCATTATAGCCTCTTCGCTGAGTTCAGCGCGGTTGAGCACGCCGGAAAGTCGACCCTCATGCATCACCATCACCCGGTCAGACATTCCGAGAATTTCCTCCATCTCGCTAGAAACAAAAAGGACGGCAACGCCTTGTTCTGCGAGCTGTTCCACAAGCGCATAAATTTCCCGCTTCGCCCCGATGTCGATCCCACGGGTGGGTTCATCCAGCAACAGAATGCCCGGTTTCATCGCCAACCATTTCCCAAGGACGACCTTCTGCTGGTTACCACCAGAAAGATACCTTACGACCTGCCCCGAAGAGGGGGTCTTGATTCGCATCTTCTCCATCATGCTCTCGGTGATATTTTTTTCCGCCTCAAAATTGAGCCGTCCAGCCTTCTGATCCCGTCCAAGAGAGGCAAGGCTGAGATTGTCCGCCACTGCCATCTCAATGACGAGGCCCTGTTGCTTGCGGTCTTCGGGGACCAACGCCATTCCATGAGCAATAGCGACACTCGGATCCGTGACCGCCAGCGTTTTTCCGCCAATCGCTATCTCACCCCCAAGAGCTGGCTCAATTCCGAATAGAGTCTCCAATAGTTCCGTTCTTCCGGCACCAACTAACCCTGCCACGCCAACGATTTCTCCGGCTTTGAGATCGAACGAAATTTCCTCATCCGGATAGAGTTTCGTCCGGACCTTGCGAGCGGAAAGCATCACTTCTCCCGGTTCCTGAGGTTTATGCGAATAAAATTGGGATAAATCCCGCCCCACCATCAAACTGACCATGGCGTTGTGACTAATTTTATCGCGCGAAAGCTCTCCTGCATTTTCACCATCTCGCAAGACGACGACGCGATCGGCAAGTTCTTCCACTTCGCCGAGACGATGAGAGATATAGATGATCGCTACGCCGTCGCTTCTCAGTTCCCTTACGACTTTAAATAGGCGTTCCGTCTCCCCTTGCGAAAGACTGGAAGTCGGCTCGTCCATGATAAGCACCTTGGCATTTATTGATAGGGCCTTGGCAATTTCGACAAGCTGTTGTTTACCGATCGAGAGATCCTTCACTAGCATCGTCGCCGAAACGTCGAGACCAACACGCTCAAGAAAGACTTCCGCTTGTTCCGAGATCGCCCTTTCATCAATCAAAGCAGCTTTACGAGGCTCGCGTCCGAGGAAAATATTCGCCCCTACGGTCAGGTTAGTAGCCAAATTGAGTTCTTGGTGTATCAAAGCAATACCCAAGGCAAGACCCTCATCTACCGAGCGAATAGAAACCGTCTCATCACCTATCTGAATCTCGCCCTCATCGGGCGACTGAACCCCGGCAAGGATCTTCATGAGAGTGCTCTTGCCGGCACCATTTTCTCCCAGCAGAGCAACGACTTCCCCAGCCGAAACCGAGAAATTAACCCCCTTGAGTGCTCTCACGCCGGGGAATGATTTTTCGATGCCTCTGACTTCCAGCAAGGATGACATGGCGCAAAGGCTATCAGAGCTCACATGCCCTTCCAGCTTTTTTCAGACCTTTGCTGGAATTGTTCAAAAGAACATTTAAGTTCTCCCCCCGTGAGCCCCCGCCCTGCCGTCACCCTCAAGACCCGCTACTACCTCGATCATTTCGAGGAGATGCTCGAATTTGTGCTATCGAGATATCCGCATGTCATCGCCGACGACCATCGCCGTTTCGCAGAAAGCTTTCAGGCTCTGAACCTCGACGCACGCTGCCTCTACGTTAGATTGGTCAATCGCAAGGGAAATGTCTTCCTGCGTGATTACCTGCACTACGAGGAAATTAATGATATACCCAGCGCCATCAATGATCTCCGGGCGGCAGATTTTGTCCGCACGGTGCAGACAAGCGACTACCGGGAAGTTCTTCGTCTTCACACACGCGATGCGATCGCAAAACAAATTCGTCAGCACGAATTCGCCCCCAAAGTTAAGCTCCCCCGTGTCAGTAGTGCCCGAAAATCAGAGTTGATCGAGTTTTCACTAGCCGAGCTACCCTTTGAGACGATCTGCACTTCCGGAACGATCGACCCTTTTTTTGCTCAAGGAAAAATCGAGGAGCTCGGCTACTTTCTTTTCCTCTATTTCGGACGGCTTCAGTCAAGTTTAAACGAGTTTACCTTGAGAGACCTCGGCGTCATGAAGACCCACGGATTCAAGCAGGAATTCAAACCCCGCTTCAACTCCCGTGAAATCGCTTTTTCCGCTTACCACTACCATAAACTGCTCGAAGAGCTTTGCGAGACGACCACAAACCGGATTGAACAATTCATCGTAGATGCCCCTCAATGGCCAACTAACGACGATCTGGAAATCGCAACTCTTCGCGGGCGCGTTCTCAACAAGCTTGGATCTTGGCTCGAGCGGCACAACGACCCTCGCGCCCTTGCCATCCACCAACTTTCCGACCAATTCCCCTCCACTGAACGAACAGTGCGTCTCTTAATGAAAGAGGGGCGAAGCAGAGAAGCTTCTGCCTTTCTTTCCCGGCTAATCGAAAATCCCTCTTGCGACCAGGAGCTGCTTTTTGCTGAAGACTTTTATGAACGGAAATTCAACAAAAAGAAGGTCGGGCGCCTGACATCACTACTCCGCGAATCCCCCGTTGTTTTACTTGACGAATCCCAACGAAATTATCCCGAAGGCGCTGTCATTCGTATGCTGGCAGACCAAGGGATCGAAGCGTGGCATACCGAGAATGTGATCTGGTCGCAGCTATTTGGACTCACTTTCTGGGATCTCCTCTTTACTGATGAAAATGTCGTGATCCACAATCCGTTTGATCGAATATCGAAAGATCTCGGAACAGGTCAGTTTTACCAAAATCACAAAAACGCGATCGAATCGAAGCTTGCAGAATTCGCCACCCCGAACTCCGTGGTCGAGAGGCTACGTGAAACATTTGCCTCACATCACGGTTCGCCCAATCATTTGGTCTCTTGGTCGGACGACCTTCTTACGCTGACAACGCGCCTTGTCCAACTCGCCCCTGATGGTGCCCTCTCAAACGTCCTCAGAGACCTCACTCAGCAATGGCAGGCGCGACGAAACGGATTTCCTGACCTCATGATTATCGAAAAGAACCAAGTGCGCTTTTCTGAAATTAAAGCTGAAGGTGATTCGCTCCGACGCAATCAACTGGCTCAACTGGAACGCCTCAAACGAGCTGCTTTCCCTGTTGGAGTTATGCGGGTCGAATGGATCGTCGATCCGGAGCAAGACTACGTGGTCGTCGATGTGGAAACCACCGGGGGTAATGCACAATGGAACCGTGTTACCGAGATTGGAGCCGTCCGAGTTCGTAATGGGAAAATGATTGAAGAATGGTCTTCCCTGATTAATCCCCAACGCCGCATCCCAGGTAACATCGTTTCCCTGACAGGTATTACCGATAACATGGTCGCAAAGGCTCCCGTCTTCGCTGATATTGCCGGCGAGTTCCGCGCGTTTCTTGACGGTGCTGTTTTTGTCGCGCACAGGGCAAAGTTCGACTATGGCTTCATCAAGACTGAATATGAGCGGATCGATCAGGATTTTCGGTGCCCCACCCTCTGCACCGTGGTTGAATCGCGGCGTCACTTTCCTGGGCTACCCTCCTACTCTCTCGCTAACCTCAGCGCGCATTTTAAGATTGATTTAAAAAGTCATCACCGAGCGCTTTGTGACGCCAAAGCGACTGCCGAGATTTTGCTCCATATTAATGAGAAGCGAATGACACAGCAAAAAAAGTAGGGCAGACCACTTGCACAAAAGGCGTGCAATTCCCCACTCATCAAGCGACAGTCAGAAGCAGGTGTACCCATTACACCGTTTCTAACCCCGTGACCTTTTCGAGTGGACCCCGTTGAATCATCAGAATCACCCAAGCCTCCTATGGCTTCGGCTCACGATCTGTGTTTCCGCTACCAGAAACCACTCGTTCTCGAAAACGTGAATTTCCAGATTCACGACGGAGAATCGCTCTGTGTTATCGGGCCCAACGGTGGAGGCAAGTCAACTCTCCTAAAATTGATGCTTGGACTGCTCGAACCAACCCAAGGAGAACTGAACATCCTTGGCAAAGCGCCTCTAAAAGCACGTCCTGAAGTCGGCTATGTCCCTCAAGCGACGCGTTTTGATCCACTCTACCCCATCAGCGCTCTTGATATCGTTCTGATGGGCCGTCTCGATCAACTCAAAGTGGGTCACTACTCAAGAGCGTGTCGGGAAGTGGCGATGACCGCTCTCGAGGAAGTTTCTCTCGCCGACCTCGCTAAAAGGCCTTTTTCCGATCTTTCGGGAGGACAGCGGCAGCGCGTTCTAATCGCCCGTGCCCTTGCCTGCGCACCCAAGCTTCTCTTACTAGATGAACCCACTGCTAACATTGATCTCTCAATTGAGGAGAAGCTGCTAGATACCCTGGCTCAGCTAAAAGAAAAAATCGCTATTCTTCTGGTTACCCACGATCTGGATCTCATTGCAGCCGTGGGTGATTCAGTGCTCTGCGTCAATCGCCGAGTTCATCGCCATACCCTTCCCCTATCTGGCGAGGTGATAAAGGAGATTTACAGCGGGGCTCAACGCATCGAACACGATCGTCAAACCCGTCACAGCCAAGGAGACCACTCCGCCTGTCAGCATGACTGAATTCATCGAGGCCGTTCAGACTATTCCCCTGATACGATACTCCCTTCTCGCGGGTATCGTCTCCGCTTTCACTTTTGGCACGGTTGGATCCTTCGTTGTGACACGCCGCATCAGCTACATCGCAGCAGCAATCGCACACAGTATGCTGGGAGGTATTGGGGCCGCATTTTACTTCGGGCGCAGTTATGATATTGCCTGGCTCACTCCCATGCTTGGGGGACTTATTGCCGCTCTACTCTCTGCCGCAATCATTGGTTGGGTGAGCCTCAAAGCGAGTGAACGGGAAGATACCATCATCAGTGCAATCTGGGCCTTCGGAATGGCAGCAGGCATCCTTTTTATTCACTACACTCCCGGCCAAAAACCCAATCTAGAGAGTTATATTTTCGGAAATATCCTCGTGACCTCAGGCAGCGACGTGACGGCCACATTTGCCCTTGGATTGCTCGTGCTGATCCTCGTCGCTCTATTTTATCACAAGCTTGTTGCGGTCTGCTTTGATGAAGAATTTGCGCGGTTACGAGGGATCAATTCCGGCGCCTATTTTCTACTCATTCTCGCGCTCACTGCAATCAGCATGGTCCTGATGGTTCGAGTCGCAGGCATCATCCTTTCTCTCGCCTTACTCATCCTGCCTGCCGCAACTGCGTCACGTTTTTCGCGACAACTCTGGGTCATTATACTGGTCTCAATCACCCTGACACTCATTTACAACACCTGCGGTCTCGCCATGAGCTTCCAGCTGAACGTTCCCACGGGACCCTTCATTGTTCTATGCGCCGCGGCAGTCTACGGCATCTCTTTTCTCATCAAGCGCAAACGGGCCTGACTAAAATCGCTCTGGATCTAACCTCACGTCGGCAGCCTGGCCTGCGACCAAGTCGCGTATCAGCCTCCCCGTCACCGGCCCAAGGCTGAGCCCAAGCATAGCGTGCCCCGTTGCGACTGTCACATTACGGTAGCGCTCAACAGCCCCCACATACGGCAGGCCGTCCGGAGAACAGGGGCGCAATCCCGACCACGCTTTCAGCCCTTCGAAGTCATCAAAGGCATAGGCAGGAAAAACCTGGCAAAAAGAATCAATGATCCCACTAAGTCGAACCTGATCGACAGAGAGATCATCACCACAAATCTCCATCGTTCCGGCAACCCTCAAACGCCTCCCAGTAGGAGTGACGGCAACCCGACCTTCTTTCAGCAGGTAACAGAGTTGCGGCAGCTCGTGAGGCTTCGTCAGTGTGAACGAGTAGCCCTTCCCACCCTGCACCGGCAGATTAAGTCCCAATCGACTGGCGAGACAGGGGCTCCAAGCCCCTCCCGCGAGAGTCACCCCACTCACTTCGATTTCATTGCCGACCGAATCGGTAACATGGGTAACTGTTTGTCCTCCAAATCGAAAATTCACCACTTCTCCACCACGAAATATACCTCCGTGATGTTCGATTCCTTTTCTTAAAGCGGCGAGAAATTGTTCAGAATCAAGATGACAGTCCTGTTCATACCAAACGCCACCCTTTGCCTTCATTTTGACACCGGGCTCCAACTCGGCGAGGCGCTTCGGCTCGCAGACCTCAGCTTTAATCCCAATTTCGTTGGCCATTCTCGCCACCTCAGATTCCTCACCCAATCCCTCCTCAGTTTGACACAGCATTAACAGCCCCTTCTTCACCATGGGAAAATCGAGCGTTATAGAGAGTTCTTCGAAGAGCGCCCGACTCTCCAGGCTAAGATCCCGCAACAGTTCGCGGCTATTGGCCACATGTCTTCGGTTGGAGTGCCTGAGAAACTGCCAACACCAAGCCCAGAGTTTAGCATCCAAGCGTGGCCTCAGGTAAAACGGGCTGCGCGGATTTAGCATCCACTTGAGCCCTTGGGAAACTACACCAGGTGCGGCAAGAGGAGTAAAGTGGCTTGGCACTACCATACCTGAGTTACGGTCGGAGCAGCTCTCATGCCCGGCCTCGTCCCGATCGATGACAACGACCCGATGTCCCGCACGCGAGAGAAAATAGCCGCAACAGAGTCCGATCACTCCGCCACCAACGATAAGATGGGCGCGCTCCTCGCTCATGCTTCAGCACCGGGCCACGAAGACCACCAGTTCCGAAACTGTTGCCACTGTTCCTTGAGAAAAGCGAACTGGCCCGAAGAAAGCTGATCGCTTGCATTGATCTGATGCTGATAGGCCGAATTCCCTTCCAGCACCATCAATGCCTTGTAGTAGAGAACGAGGTCTGGCCCCTCATCGTAGGTTGAAAGGACTTTCAAGGCGTCACTTAGTTGACGCGCCAACACCCCTGACTCAGGATCACCGGCCGCCGCCTGCTCGCATAGCTCCGCGTATCTCAACGTTTCACGAGGTAACGCATTCCCCACTCCTGTAATGGCACCCTTCGCCCCACAATTCACAAAACCGTGATACACCTGCGTATCAACCCCCACCATTAAGATCAAATCAGGGTTTCCCGTGGTAATGTGCTCCGCCGCGTAAGTGAGCGAGTCGGCCCCACCAAACTCTTTAAAACCAACAAGATTTTTATGTTCCTTCCTCAGTTCAAAAAAGAGGTCAGCCTTTGTTTCATATCCGTAGTAGGGGCTGTTGTAGATGACTGCTGGGAGATCATCGCCTGCGCTCAGAACCGCCGCGAAATGGTTCCTCTGTGCTGAGGGGGAGGTTCCTCGAGACAGCAGCCGCGGGATCACCATCAACCCGTCGGCGCCACATTGCTTGGCATGAGCCGCATGAGCCGCCGCCTCGCGCGTATTTTGCGCGCCGGTTCCAACGACGGTAGGCACGCCAGCATCAACCAGTGCCTGAACTCCGACCTGTCGCTGTTTGTCCGTCAAGAGCGGCCAATCCCCCATCGATCCACAATAAACCACCGCCCGCATCCCGGCCTCGATCAGACCTCGACCGGTCTCCACGAGCGCTTCGTGATCGGGAATGCCTTCTGCTGAGCAGGGGGTCATCAGTGCCGGAATGATCCCTTGAAATACGCTGTTCTGCATTGCTAAAGAGAGTTTGAGTATTGTCCGAATAATGATGTTGTAACCAAAATTCAACTAAAAGAAATACCAAATGCGAACGGCGTCTGCGGATCAATGATCAGATTGGCTTCTGCGATAACAAAGGCAGAACCGGTAACGGTGGGGTATACCCCGCCTTCTTCGGCTTCTTTGACCGAGCCGGTGAAAACCGTATCGAGGATACCCGCCTGCCGCCATTGCTCACCCTGCTTAAGCTTACCACTTGCATGGAGACACGCCAGTTTCGCACTAGTGCCAGTGCCACAAGGAGAGCGATCAAAAGCTCCCCCGGGGCAGAGGACAAAGTTTTTCCCGTCAGCCTTGTCATCTGCGGGAGGACCAAACAATTCAATATGATCAATCACTCCTCCGTCTTTTCCTGTGATTCCGGAGGCTTCCAGCTGGCGACGCACAGCCATTGAAAATCGGGTTAATTCATCGATGCCTGCAGCACTTGCCCGCAGCTTCACAGGAGAGTCAGCTAGGAAAAACCAGTTTCCTCCCCACGCGATATCTCCCTCAACCTTTCCCCAGTCGGGGACTTCGACCTCAACCCCTGATCGGTAGCGGTAACTCCTCACATTATCCACCGCTACCGAGCCATCGTCTCTAACCTCAATTGTCACCACACCGGTGGGCGTATCGATGCGATGACTGCCTTCACCGATCCTGCCCAAATGCTTCAAAGTCACTGCTAATCCCATGGTGCCGTGAAGGCAGCCGTTTAAGACTCCGACGTTATTAAAGAAAATCACCCCGGCAACACAATCCTCTTCACTGGGTTCGCACAGTATTGCTCCCACCACGGCATCGTGACCGCGCGGTTCGCACACAACCGCCGAGCGCATCCAGTCCAAATCCTTGCTGAAGTTGAGTCGTTTTTCTGCCATCGAATTTCCTCGTGGCTCAGCTACGCC
>TARA_B100001093_G_scaffold313169_1_pt1 | contig 19801 bp, 17 predicted proteins | sample TARA_B100001093 | Tara Oceans TARA_B100001093 (sample SAMEA2623116) | marine metagenome | biome: marine biome (ENVO:00000447); feature: surface water layer (ENVO:00002042); material: "saline water (ENVO:00002010), including plankton (ENVO:xxxxxxxx)" | depth 5 m
CCAAAAGAATCATTTTTCTTAGCAATTCCAATATTATTAATGGGAGTATTATTTTATTTTTTCTTTAAATCTAAAGGATTCTAAAAAAAAGATTGGAAATTTTTTTTTAATAGGTATAAAGTTATTTTGTAGGCTAAGCAAAATTTTTAATTTCTTTAGAGGACAAATATGGACTTAAAAGCACTTAAAAGTAGACATCAAGAATTAGAAGAAATTGTTCAAACTAGTTATCAAAATTATATGCCTGATGAACGGGTTAGAAGGTTTAAAAAAGAAAAATTACGAATAAAGCAGATACTAGAGAGGCAAAAATAAAGTTATCAAGTTAAAAAAACCGGTGAAAGCCGGTTTTTTTTATGTCATTTTAATTAATAAGATTATAATAAAAAATATGAACAGAATAATTCAATCAAATTTCAAAGAACATCAATATGTTTTTGAAAAAATTCAAAAATTAGAAGGTGCAATAGGAGATGTTGCCAACCTCATGATTAAAGCTTTAAAAGAAAAAAAAACTATATATTGGTGTGGTAATGGAGGAAGTGCTTCCGATTCTCAGCATTTAGCAGGTGAACTAATAGGTCGCTTTAAGGGTAACAGAAGACCATTAAAGTCAATATCATTAAATGCAGATAGTGCTGTAATAACATGCATAGCAAATGATTATGGTTACGAACATACCTTATCTCGTCAAGTTGATGCTCTTGGAATTGAGGGCGATGTTTTGGTAGGTATTTCAACATCTGGCTCTAGTAATAATGTGAATAACGCTTTAAGGACGGGAAATGAGAGAAAAATGCATACAGTTGGTTTATTAGGTAAGGGTGGTGGAGATGCATTTAACTTAGTAAGTTATTCAATATTGATACCATCCCAATCTACTGCGCGAATTCAAGAAATGCATATTACAATCGGTCATATTTTATGTGATTTAATTGAAGAGGGTCTTAACCTTAACTAAAATTATGTATTTATTTATTGGTGAGATACCACTTATAAGTGTTAGTTAAACCATCTCTTAATGTAGTAAAATTATACTTACCAATAAGTTTGATTAATTCCATGTTGGAACCATCTTTTCTAAATTGACCATCAAGTTTTCCATTAAATTTTATTTTAATATTTTTTTTAGATATGTCTTTCATGAGATCTATATGATTCAAAATAGATAAGTTTTCATTCGGAGCAACTATCAAAGGAAGATCACTTTCATGTTTATCAAGGAGCATAACAATTATTTCAGCTAGATCATGAACGTAAAGATGTTGTCTTAAGGGTTTACCAGATCCCCAAAAAGTAAGCTCCTCATCTTCTGATGCTTTGGCAAATTTCTTAATTAAACTTGCAATAAAATGCGATTTTACATCATCAGAATTATTATTTTCTCCATAAATATTTGATGGTGAAAATGTATTATATTTAACGTTATAACATTCTGAGTAATACTTGCTTTGAAGATAAAGCATTCTTTTTGCAAAAGCATAACCATAATTAGATTCTTGAGGTTCTCCTTTTAATAAATCTTCCTCCACCATTGGGTAATGGTCTGAGGAGTCAGGAAAACAACAAGTACTTAAACATGACAAGATTCTTGGCACCCCAGCAACATATGCCTGGTGAATTAAATTTGTATTTATAAGATTATTTAGATACAGAAATTCTGCTTGGTTAAGATGACTGTCTTTTATGCCTCCAACACGAGCTGCCAAATGAATAATCGCATCAGGCTTTACCTCTTGAAGATACCTCTGAAGTTGATCTTGTTTTGTTATATCACAATCAGAAGAGGACATAAAAATCCAATCTGGATATATTTTATCAATGGCTCTCCCTATAAAACCCGACCCTCCAGTAACTAGGACTCTTTTATATTTACTCATTTAAAGTTTCGTAATAACTTATAATTTAATCTCACCATCTCTTGTAACCAAATGTACATATGGCATCGGAAATAAAAGTGACCCACCATTCTCAATATATTTTTTCTCTCGTTGAACTATTTCTTCTTTGAAATACCAAGGCAAAACTAACATACAGCTTGGGTTTCTTTGGTGTGCTTCTGCTTCAGAAATTAGATCGATATCACTCCCTAAGGTTTTAAGTCCAACTTTAGCTTTTTGCCTTTCACTTATTGCAGGTATTTTAGTTTTATCAAGCTCAAAAAATTGAAGCAATACGTTTCCTTTTGTTGAGGCTCCTAAACCAAGAACCAGATTACCTTTATTATTTTCATTTGTGATGTAGGTATTAACTTTTTCTTTTAGTTGGTTCATATTGTCATAGAAATCTTCATATGCATTCACTTCATACAAACCCATTAATCCCTCTTCTTTAAGTAAGTTTTTTAAATTTGAACTATCGTGTAATTTTTTATCAATATGAGAAATAAAAACTAAAGCACTCCCACCATTTACTCTATTTTCTTCAGCATGATATAGATGCAAGCCATTTTTATTCATCAAGAATCTTAAGGTTTTAAGGGTGTAATACTCTAGATGTTCATGACAAATATCATAAAAGTTTAAATTTTTAATCATTGATAAAGCATAACTTAGCTGTATGCACCAAACACCATCTTCATGTAAGTGATCTTTAATTGACCTTACAAAAGCGTTGGGGTCATCTAGATCATAGAACATTGCACAGGAAGTAAAAATTTTAACTTTTCTACCTGCTACTGCTTTAGAAAAATTATGTGAAGGAAAAAAATCATTAACTATATTTATTGATGAATCTACATTTGACCAGTCAATATTTTGCGCAGGTTCAACTCCAATTCTTATAGCATCTTCAGGGTAGTATTGAATCATTGTACAATCATTTGCACCTATATCAACGACGACATCACCATCTTTTAATGATACTTGCTCTTGCGATTTAATAACTACTTTTTTTAAATCATCTTTCATCATTTCATTTGTTGATGATCGGTAAAAATAATTTGTATATAACAAATCAGGATTTGTTGATTCTCTTAGTTGAACAAGTGCACAAGATTCATTTTGGCATACCAGTACTGTCATAGGTACTTTGATATCCGATAGTGGATTATTTGTATTAGTATCAACAAATGTTGGAGAAAGAAATTGAGGTTTTAGCGCTATCGCTTCCTTTAAATCCTTACAACCACATATTCTACATTCATCAATATTTTTATAATTAATTTTCATTTTTTTACCAATCATGCATATCAATTGAAAAGCTATTATAGTAGATAGAATTTAAATTTATATTTTTTTTTAAATATTTAATTTTTACACTTATTTAATGCTATTAATTAAATTATTAAATTCATTAATATAGTTCTCTTGTATATTTTTATCCAACTCTATTTTTGATGCACCAATGCCTGAATTATTATAAATAGTTTTTTCGGAAAGATTTGATTTAAGATAATTAAAAGTATCTTTTTGTAATTTATTCGACTGAGCCGACATATTTTTTGATATTGATTTAAGAGATTTAATTTTATCAAGCAGAATAGTGCCCGGAAGAGGGTGGTACCATGGGTAGCCACAAACAATAGTTTGAAAACCCGCAAGAGATCTTTCTAAAGCCAATGATCCACCAATTGTAATAGGCACATAAAATTTATTTTTATTTTTGTTAATAGAAAAATGAAAATCCTCATCTAAAAAAATACAACCTAACGACAGCAGTTCTTTGTAGTAATCAACAGATCTAAAAATACCTGTTCCAATATGATCTCTATCTTGAAGATAATGAAAGCTTGCTGAATGTTCTTTGTAGAAAATTGGACCCTTATATCCTTTATTACGAATTGAAATAACTATATCTACGTGGTTCGAATATTTTCCTCCTTCTGGGAAAGATGTCGCCTCTGGTTGTAAGTGTGCCGCAATTATTAATGCAATATTTTTTGAATTTTTATTGCCGTAATTTTTAAGGAAATATTTCGAATCCATTACATTTTTTTTGTAAAATCTATTTGCTTGGAAAGCTTGTGTTAACTGTATACATTGGTAGAAAGGGTATGTTTGATAAATAAAATCAAAATCTAATCTTTTTTTTGTAAAAGCAAAATTTTTAAAATTTTTTAATATAAACTTAAAGTCATTAAAAAGTGTAATCAATATAGCTTTGATAATGTTTTTTCGAAGAGGTATGTGATCGTTACTTAGGGGTGTTTTACCCATAATTTTATTATTTAAAAATTGCTTAATAGAATTTTCGTATTTAAAAGCTGAAATCTTTAAGTTTAGAAAAGATCTAGATGAAATATTATTGGGTTGCAAAAGAGGTACAAGCCTTCCATCAATCACCTCTCTATATAAAAAAATTTTATCAATTCTAAGATGAGAACAAGCTAAATCAAAGATCATACTGTCAATATGATGTGATGCGCCTGTCATAAAAATTACGTCACCGATTTTATATTTCCTAAGATCTTTTATAACTCGTTCAATAAGCAACATAATTTTTCTTAAAATAAGCTCTTGCTGATCACCTTTTGACAGCATTCGAGAAAAGAGTGGGCCCCAAGTACGAATCTCATCTATTAATTGAATATTTATTGATAAGCTTTTTTCTACATTGATTTGATTGATTGGATAAGAATATCTCTTATCGTCATTAAATATTGACCAACCATCATTATTGAAAAAAATAATATCTTTATTTTTATGATAGTGTTTTTTTACAAGCTTATCTGGATAAAATATTAATATTCTAGACATAACTACAAAATTAAATTATTTGTAAAAATTAATTTACAAAAGAGTTTTTAAGTGGACATATTATCATATTAAAATTACACTAATCATCCTGGTAAGAGTATTAATTGAAAAGTAATCATAAAAAATTGAATCTCTTTTGAAATACTTTCGTCTATAAAAAAAATATTTATGAATAAAGATAATATTGAAATTATTGCTGAGATTGGTATTAATCATAATGGTAGTATAAGTTTAGCCAAAGAATTAATTAACGCTTCTAATGAAAGCAAAGTAAGCGCAATTAAATTTCAATATCGTAATTTAGGTAGATGTTATATCAATAACAATAAGGAAATTGGTGACGAAATATTAGAAAGTGAAATTGAAAAAAATAGCTTAAGTGTTGATGATCTTCTTGAATTAACCTCTTATGCTCAAAATCTTAATCTTCAAGTTGGAATAAGTTTTTTTACGAATGAGGATATTGCTGATTTTTCAAAAAATATAGACATATTTGATTTTTTTAAAATACCTTCACCAGAAGCATGCAATGAAAAATTAATTAACGAAATTTTATCACTAAAAAAAGACGTGTTTATTTCAACCGGGGCACAAAAAGAATTTGATTTATCTAAAATGTTCAATAATCTTGAGAGCGATAATTGGTATCCATTTCATTGTGTATCAAATTATCCTACCGAAAGTTTTAATTCAAATTTAGGGTACATTAGATACCTTGAAAGAAAATGGAAGAGACATGTTGGATACTCCAGTCATGATATTCATTGGATTAATTGTATTGCTGCAATATCTTTTGGGGCTAAATGGATTGAAAGACATATTACTATTGATAAAAAAATGCAAGGTCTCGACCACACTTCAAGCTCTACTCCAGAAGAATTTCGTCAAATGTCTGATTTTTCTAGATCATTTAAATTTTTAAAAAAAGGTAATACTGGTAAAACACCCAATCAAGGAGAGTTAATGAATCTTCAAAATCTTGGGCGCTCTTATTACTTTAACAAAAACATGAATAAAGGTGATGTGTTTAATTGGAACAACCTTGTTTACAGGTCTCCCTCTGTTGGAATAAGTGAACATACTGTAAAAAAATATATAGGCAAAAGTTTATTAATTCCATCTAAAGCAGGTCAGCCTGTTACTAGTAATTTCTTTAAAAAGAGAGTTAAATTATCAAAGAAATACATTGATTTTGTAAATTGTAATAAAATTTCATTACCTGTTAGATTGCATGACTTAAGCAAAGTTAAAGATAGTTTTAAGAGTAATTTTTTTGAGCTTCATCTCTCATTTGGTGAGCTCGCGTCAGAAATTGATTATAATTTATTTAATAAAGATGACACATACTCAATTCATCTGCCAGATTACATTTCTGCAAATGAATTAATTGATCCTTTTTCTAATATTGATAAAGTTAAAAGTAAAAGTTTGGATATTGTAGCGAAAGTAAAATTAATAGCTGATAAACTTTTTTATCTAACTAAAAAGAAGATACCAGTAGTTACTAGTTTATCTCAATATAATCAATCAGATGATATTTCAGTTTTTTATAAAAACTGTAAAGATTTAACTAATAAATTTGATTCAAAAAGTTCATTCTTAACATTGCAAATTCTACCTCCATTTGCTTGGTATTTTGGTGGAAGCGTTTCTATAGATACGTTCAGCTCCTATAATGGATGGATTTTATCAAATAAAAAAAATATTTCATTAACTATGGATTTAAGTCATCTTATGATGAGTTGTAATTATAATGGCTACAATCTTAATGATACTCTTTCACTTTTGCTTCCTAGTACTAAACATATTCATCTATCACTAGGTAATGGTTTTGATGGTGAAGGTGGTGGATTTGCAAATCTAACAGATGAGCATAAAAGTGTAGTTCAAAAATGTATGAATACAAACTATATTAAAGTTATTGAAGTTTGGCAGGGACATTTAAATAACTTTAACGGTTTTAGTAAAGCAATAAAACAGCTTTATAAGCTTTTTAATTAAAAAATATTACTTGGTCAAATAACATTGTAATTTGCAATAAAACCTATATTGAAGTAGATTGAAGAACTGCTGGCTTGCAAAATTTTATTTAACCACACAACTTTTAATTATGAAAAAAATTGCGCTGATTTTAGGAATTACAGGTCAGGATGGATCATTACTTGCAAATTATCTTTTATCAAAAAACTACCAAGTAATTGGAGGGGCTCGTAACTTTTCTCAAAAGAATATCTGGAGACTTGAATACCTTAAAATTCATAAAAAAATTAAAATATATGAATTTAATATTGGTAACAAAAAAAATATTGATTTAATCTTAAAAGAAAATCTTCCTTGTGAAATATATTTCTTGGCAGGTGAATCAAGGACATACAATTCTTTTGCTAATCCTAAAAAAGTTATTTTCGAGGCAGTTTCGTCATTAACAGTTTTGTTAGGAAGTTGTTTAGTTTATGCACCTTTGGCAAAAATATTTATTGCAAGTAGTTCTGAGATATATGGAGATTTCAAAGGAAAGGCATCTGAACAAACTAAATATAACCCTTTAAATCCATACGGTATTGGAAAACAAAATATTGTCCAATTAGCAAAATTATATAGAGATTTTCATGGACTCAATTTGTATTTAGGAATTATGTTTAATCATGAAAGTTTTCTCAGATCCAGTCATTTTGTGACAAAAAAAATTATATATAATCTATGTAAAATTAAGCTTTATGGAGGAAATCCTATCTCATTAGGTAATATTTATATGAAGAGAGATTGGACCGATGCAAGAGATATGGTTAAGGGAATTCATGCAATGGTTCAAACCAATAAGTCTGATAATTATGTTTTAGGTTCTGAAAACCTACATTCCATTAAAGATTTTTTTGTTCATGCTGCTCAAACCTTAGATTACGATCCAGTTTTTAATAAAAAAGGGTTAGATGAATTTTGTATTTGTAAAAAAACTGGACAGAAACTTATGACAATAAATCCAAAATATTTTAGAGTAAATGACTTAAATAATTTATATGCAGATTCAACAAAAGCTAAAACTGATTTCTCTTGGGAACCCAAGATTAGTTTTTCTAAAATGATTGAAGATATGATTGATGAAGAGTTGCATTGTTTAAAAAATAATATTGTTTTAGGAGCGTAAATTGGTAAATAAATTTGACGTAATTATTACTGGATCTGAAGGTGTCATTGGTAAAGATGTCTCAAAATTCCTAAAAAAAACAAAAAAATTAAATGTTCTATGTTTAGATCTTGTTTTAGGTCATGATTTAAACGATGAAGCTTGGACAAAAGAATTTTTTAAAGAAAATAAAGCTGACTCACTAATAAATTTATTTGCTCTAAACGAGCATATTACTGATAATCAAAATTTAAATAAATCTTTACATGATTTTCCTTTAAGTGAGATTAATAAATTCTTAGAAACAAACATTACATCATTATTTTCCGTATGTAGAAATTTCTCTTTTAATAATTCAAAAGGATCTATTATTAATTTTTCTTCAATTTATGGATTAACTCCTCCAAAATTAGAATTATACGAGGGGTCACTCAAACATGTTGGTTATTGTGTTTCAAAAGCAGGAGTAATAGCCCTATCTGAATACTTAGCCACCATTCTTGCTCCAAACTTTAGAGTAAATACTATTGCCCCTGGTGGAATATTATCTAAGCAATCGGATAATTTCATCAATAGATATAGTTCATATTGTCCAATGGGTCGAATGGGAGTTCAATCTGATATTTTTGGTATTCTTGAATTATTGATTTCAAATAATTCAAGTTACATTACAGGTGAAACTTTTAGAGTGGATGGTGGTTGGGCTATCTAATTTGAGAGTTTTATAAAAATAAATAATGATTAATAACAAAAAGGTATTAACAATTATTCCAGCAAGATCGGGAAGTAAGGGATTACCAAATAAGAATATAAAAAAATTATTAGGCCATCCTTTAATTGCTTGGAGCATAAATTCTGCAAATAAATCAAAATATGTAGATGACGTAGTGGTTTCCACAGACTCTGCCGAAATTGCTCAGATTGCTAATAAGTATGGGGCTAGAACTCCATTTTTAAGACCAATAAACTTAGCTAAAGATGAAGCATCAACCTTTGATACTCTTGAACATGCAATAAATTTTATTTCAAAAGAGGAGGGTCTTAAATATGATTATATTTTATTGATAGAACCAACATCACCTCAAAGAACAAATTTAGATATTGATAATGCTTTTGAAAAATTAACTTCAAATACTAAGGCAAGTTCAATTGTTGGTGTAGCAAAAACAGAATCTCAAAATCCTGTATTTTTAATAAGAATGGATAAAAATAATTTTATTTCTGGATATGAAAATCCAAAAATGCCAGTAGTAAGAAGGCAAGATCTAAAAAATAAAGTATTTTTTTTCGAGGGAAGTGTATATATCTCAGAAATTAATTCATTTTTCAAAGAGCGTAGCTTTTATCATAAAAATACTATTGGGTTCGAATTTCCAAAATGGAAATCATTTGAAGTTGATGACTTAGATGATTTTATAATTATAGAAAGCTTAATGAAGGCTAAAGGATATAGTTTTGGATAATTATTTAAAGAGACTTCTAAATGTAATACCTGGTGGTGCTCATACTTATTCTAGGGGCTTTGATCAATTTCCCTCTAATGCTCCTCAAATTTTAACAAAAGGAAAGGGAGCTTATATATATGATGATAAGAATCACAAATATTTAGATTATGGTATGGGCTTAAGAGCCGTTAACTTAGGTTATGCTAATGATGAAGTCAATAATGCCGCCATTGAACAAATAAAAAATGGAGTAAATATGACAAGACCATCTTTTATTGAACTTGAGGCAGCAGAGTTGTTTGTTGACCTTATCGACTCAGTTGACATGGTAAAGTTTACAAAAAACGGTTCAACTGCAGTTTCAGCTGCAGTGAAGCTTTCAAGAGCTTATACGGGAAAAAATATGGTTGCTAGGTGTTCTGATCACCCATTTTTTTCTTATGATGATTGGTTTATTGGGTCGACTGTTGTAAATAAAGGGGTCCCTCAAACCACCATAAACGATACAAAGCTTTTCAAATATAATGACATTAAATCATTGGAAGTATTATTTGATAAATATCCTAATAAATTTGCTTGCGTAGTTCTTGAGCCAGCCACAGAATTCTGTCCTGGGGTGGGTGAAGATCTAAGTTGTTGCAGTAGTTATCCATGTACTAAGACTTTTCTATCTAGCAATGGTAATTTTCTTAAAGATGTCGAGAATTTGTGTAAAAAAAATAACGTAATTTTTATTCTTGATGAAATGATTACTGGGTTTAGATACCATTTAAAAGGAGCACAACATTTATATGGAGTAAAACCTGATATTTCTACATTTGGTAAGGCAATGGCCAATGGCTTCTCTTTGGCATGTGTTGGAGGGAATCGAGAAATAATGCAACAAGGATCAATTGAGGCAGAAGGGGATGAGAGAGTATTTTTACTATCCACTACACATGGTTCTGAAATGCCTGCTCTCGGAGCATTTATTTCTACAATCAATATTATTAAACAAAAAAATGTTATCGAACATTTGTGGAAGTTTGGCACATCATTGATTAATATAATGAATAGTGAGGCAAAAAGAGCAGGTTTAGAGGATTATTTTTTTGCTTATGGAGTTCCATGTCTACCTAATTACATAACATATGATTCTAACAAAAATAAATCTTTAGCATTTAAAACATTATTTATGCAAGAAATGTTAAAAAGAAATATTTTAATTCCATTTATCTCACCTTGTTTTAGCCATAAGCAAGAAGAGTTAGAATTAACAATAAATGCTTTAAGAGACAGTTTTGTTGTCTATAAGGAAGCGTTAGGGGGAGATATAGAGAACTATATCTCTGGAGAAATAGTTAAGCCAGTATTTAGAAAGTTTAATTAGATGAGAGTTGCTTTAATATCCCTTAATCAATCATGGGAGGATAAGAAAAAAAATCTTATTAAATGTGAAAAATATATACTTAAAGCTAAAATAAAAAATGCTAACCTTATAATCTTTCCCGAACTTACTCTTACAGGGTTTTCATTTAACATTGATGCTATCTCTGAACATCGTGACTCATCTGAGACAATAAGATGTTTTAAGAAATTAGCTAAAAATAACAAGATTAATATTATTTTTGGTGTCTGTATTCACACAAAAGAGGGAGCAAATAATAAATCAATACTTATTAATAGTCTGGGTAAAGTAGTTATTGATTATTCTAAAATACATTTATTTAGTTTTGCTAATGAGGATAAATACTTTGTACCAGGTAAAAAAATTTCATTTGGAAATTTCAACAAAAAAACAAGCATAGGAATTACTATTTGTTACGATTTAAGATTCCCGGAGCTTTATCATTTGCTATCAAACAATTGTGAAGTTGTGATTAATATTGCCAATTGGCCATTAGAGCGAATAGATCATTGGCGAACACTGCTTAAAGCGAGAGCTATAGAGAATCAGCTTTTCATTGTAGGAGTTAATAGAACTGGAATTGATCTTAACAAACTTTCGTATCCATCAAGCTCTATGATATTTGGCCCAACAGGAAATAAATGTAAACCGGTTTATAAAACAAAAACAATCGGTATTTATGATATAGACGTTAGTGAAGTAGTTATGAGTAGAGAGTCGTTTCCTAAAATACATGATAGAAGAAATTTTTTGGAAATTTAGTTATTAAAAATTTTATTAAAATTCAAAACATTAAAATTTAGTTAGGTTAACATTAGTAATCATTATAATTTTTTAATTATATAGAATAAATAAATTGGGGCCTTTATTGTGATTGAAGTATTTCCTGTAATTTTATGTGGTGGTTATGGCTCAAGATTATGGCCATTATCAAGGTCTAGACACCCAAAGCAATTTTTATCTTTTTTTGATAATTCATCATCACTTTTTCAAGAAACAATTAGAAGAACCCAGTTGCTTTCATCTTCAGAAGTATGTATTAAAAAATTTATTATCGTAGCAAATGAAGAACATCGTTTTGTAGTGATGGATCAATTAAAAAATATACCTAACGATGAGTTTGACTTAATTTTGGAACCTTCTTCAAAAAATACTGCTCCCTCATTAACTCTTGCAGCTCTTAATGTAAATATTAATAATTCTAATTCTAACTCAATCATGATTGTTGTTCCTTCAGATCATATGGTACTTGATGAGACAAAATTTTGTGAGATTCTTCATAAAGCTATCAAAGTTGCGCTTAATGGGAATATTGCTATTTTAGGGGTTAAATTAGATAAACCTCAGACTGGATATGGTTATATTCAATCTGAGGGACCATGTGGAGATTTTGCAGAAAAGAACGTAAAAAATTTCATTGAGAAGCCAAAGATTAAGCAAGCAACTGAATACAGTAAAGATGATGAATACAGCTGCAATGCAGGAATATTTATTTTAAGTTCGAATGTTTGGTTAAATGCTCTTAAAAAATTTAGAGAGGATATTTTGGATGCATGTGAAAAATCTTTTTTAAATAGAGTTATAGATAATTATTTTATAAGGCCAGATAAAAATCTTTTTGAAAGTATTCCGGCGGAATCAATTGATTATGCTGTTATGGAGAAATGTATGGATTCACAGGTTAACTTAAAGATTCTTACCCTTAATGCTGGATGGAATGATCTTGGAACGTTTATGACATTGTGGGAAACAAGCCAAAAAGATAAAAATGGAAATTATTTAAAAGGAGATATTTTCTTAGAAGAATCGAACAACAATTATATATATTCAGATAAGAATCTCATCTGTACGATTGGCATTAATAATTTAGTTATCGCAGCAACATCAAATGCGATATTAGTTTCAGATATTAATAAATCGCAAGAAGTTAAAAAGATTGTTAGCCGGTTAGTTCAAGAAGAAAAGGAAGAGGCTTCATTTAATTCTAAAGTATTTCGACCTTGGGGTTGGTTTGACTTGATAGAGATGGGTGAAAATTTTAAAATTAAAAGAATTATGGTAAATCCTGGCGCATCATTAAGCCTACAATCTCATAATGAAAGATCAGAACATTGGGTTGTCTTAAAGGGGGTGGCGACTATATCGTGCGATGATCAAAATTTTACTCTAAAGGAAAATGAATCTACTTTTATACCTCTTCAAGCAAAACATCGATTATCAAATAAAAAAGAAATCCCTCTTGAAATTATTGAGATACAGGCTGGTTCATATCTAGGAGAAGATGATATCGTTAGGTATGATGACATTTACGGAAGAATTGAAGGAGAGGTATGAAAAAAAAGGTTGCCCTAATTACCGGAATTACAGGCCAGGATGGTGCATACTTGGCAGATTTTTTATTGACTAAAGGGTATGAAGTGCATGGTATAAAAAGAAGAACCTCTCTTTTTAACACTGCAAGAATAGATCATTTAATTCATGATGAAAATGAATTCAAATCATTTTTTCACCTTCATCATGGAGATATGACTGATTCATCAAGCCTCAATAGTATTATTCAAAAGACTCAACCTGACGAAATATATAATTTAGCAGCACAAAGTCACGTTGCTGTCTCTTTTGAGGAGCCAGAATATACTGCTAATTCTGATGCTATTGGCCCTTTGAGGATACTTGAGTCGATAAGATTATTAGGTATGGAGAAAAAAACAAAATTTTATCAAGCATCAACATCTGAGCTTTATGGTCTTGTGCAAGAGACACCTCAAAATGAAAAAACACCATTTTACCCAAGAAGTCCCTATGCCGCAGCCAAACTTTATGCTTATTGGATAACCATTAATTATAGAGAAGCATATGGAATCTATGCATGTAATGGAATTTTATTTAATCATGAGAGCCCCCTTAGAGGGGAGACTTTTGTAACGAGAAAAATAACTCGTGCCTTAGCAAGGATAAAGTTAAAAAAACAAGAATGCTTATATCTTGGAAACCTTGACTCTCTCCGTGATTGGGGTCATGCAAAAGACTATGTTGAAGTGATGTGGTTGATGCTTCAACAGGATAAACCTGATGATTTTGTTATAGCGACTGGACATCAATATTCAGTTAGAGATTTTGTTAATGCTGTAGCAAAAGAACTAGATATGAGTATTAGTTGGAAGGGTAAAGGTGTAGATGAAGTTGGGTATGATAATAATGAAAATAAAATTATTAAAATTAGCCCTCGCTACTTCAGGCCAACCGAAGTTGAAACACTGCTGGGTGATGCAAGTAAGGCAAAAGAAAAATTAGATTGGGCTCCAAAAATAAGCTTTAACGATTTAGTAAAAGAAATGACCAGCTATGATCTGAAACTAGCATTAAATGAAAAAATATAATAAAAAATATCATTTTTAATTTATTTAAGATAATTTTATGACTTTAAAATATCCATTGGCATCCTCATCATGGGGTGAGGAAGAAATAAATGCTCTTGAGAAAGTTATAGCTAGTGGCAATTTTACAATGGGCCCCATCACTCTTGAGTTTGAAAAAGCCTTTTCTGATTATATTGGTTCAAAGTTTACAGTAATGGTTAATTCTGGATCTTCAGCAAACCTTTTGATGATTGCCAGTCTATTTTTTTCAAAAAATACCCTATATAAACTTAACCCTGGCGATGAAATTATTGTGCCAGCTCTAGGTTGGAGCACCTCTTATTTCCCCCTTCAACAATATAATCTTAAACTAAAGTTTGTTGATATTGATATTAAAACCTTAAATTATGATTTAGATAAATTACATGATGCTGTTGGTGCAAATACAAGGGCAATACTTGCTATAAATATTCTTGGAAATCCAAATGATTTTGAAATCATACAAAAACTCATTGAAGGAAAAAATATTCTTTTGCTTGAGGATAATTGTGAATCATTAGGTGCTAAATTAGGGGAAAAAATGGCTGGTACATTTGGTCTTATGGGCACATTTAGTACTTTTTTTAGTCATCATATGTCAACGATGGAGGGTGGGTTAATAACCACTAATGATGAAGAGCTTTACCAAATAATGCTTTCTTTAAGAGCACATGGATGGACAAGAAATCTACCAAATAAAAATTATATCTCTAATAAGAATGATAGAAATGATTTTGACGAGTCATTTAAGTTTGTTCTTCCAGGATTTAATCTCAGACCTATTGAGCTTTCAGCTGCAGTTGGTCTCGAGCAATTAAAAAAACTTCCTTTATTTATTGAGAAAAGAAGAGACAATGCCAATAGATTTAAAGAGGCCCTTTCATCACTAGAAAATATATATATTCAAAAAGAAATTGGATACTCTAGTTGGTTCGGTTTTAGTATAATACTTAAAGATACAGCAGCTTTTGATAGGCAATTTTTTTTAAAAAAGCTTAATAATGCAGGATTTGAATCGCGGCCAATAGTTTCCGGAAATTTTGTTAAAAATGATGTGGTTAAATTTTTTGATTATACACAGCATGGAATATTGAAAAATGCAGAATACTTAGATATGAATGGGTTATTTGTAGGAAATCATCATTATGATCTTCATGATGATTTTTTCTCTTCCTTAAAATTAATATTGGAATAGGATATTTAAATGAAAGCAATTATTTTAGCAGGAGGTTTTGGGTCAAGATTATCTGAAGAGACTATATTAAAACCAAAGCCGCTTATTGAGCTTGGAGATAAGCCAATAATTTGGCATATCATGAAAATATATTCATATCATGGTATCAACGAATTCATTATTTGTTGCGGGTATAAAGGCTATCAAATTAAAGAATATTTTGCTAATTATTTTTTGCATATGTCCGATATTACATTTGATATGAAAAATAATACTACTGAAGTTCACCAGAGGAATGCTGAACCATGGAAAGTAACTTTGGTAGATACTGGTTTAGAAACTATGACTGGTGGACGCCTAAAACATGTAAGAAAATTTGTAGAAGACGATGAATCTTTTTGCATGACTTATGGTGATGGAGTGTCTGATATAAATATTGCTAATGAAATTGAATTTCATAAAAAGAATAAATTTAAAGCAACAATTGCGGCTACATCTCCGCCTGGAAGGTTTGGTGTTTTAAATATTAATGATAATAAGGTTGCTTCTATAGCAGAGAAACCCACAGGTGATGGAGCACTAATTAATTGCGGTTTCTTTGTTCTTTCAGGTGATATATTTAATTATATTGATGGACCTGATTCTATATGGGAACGTGAACCTTTGGAGAATTTAGCTGCAGAGGGTTGTCTTGGTGCATATAATCATAATGGATTTTGGCACCCAATGGATACCCTTAGAGACAAAATTTATCTTGATGATCTCTGGAATTCTGGCAAAGCTCCTTGGAAAACTTGGTAATGAATCCTGAATTTTGGTTGAACAAACGTGTTTTTTTAACAGGGCATACTGGATTCAAAGGAAGTTGGATTTCATTATGGCTGCAACTTATGGGGAGCAATGTATTAGGATATGCTTTGGCTCCTAATACAAATCCATCATTATTTAACTTAGCTCAAGTTTCAAGTGGAATGACCTCTATTTTTGGTGATATTAATGATCCTAAATTACTAAAAAAAACTATGCAAAATTTTAAACCAGATATAGTTATACACATGGCAGCACAGGCATTAGTTCGATATTCTTATGCAAATCCTATAGATACATTTAGAACTAATATTATGGGAACTGTGAATTTACTTGAGGCAGCTAGAAATACTAATTCTATACGAGCAATAATTAATGTAACAAGCGATAAATGTTATCAAAATACAAATAAAAATAGCGGTTATATTGAAGATGATTCTTTAGGAGGTTTTGACCCATATAGCAGTAGTAAGAGTTGCTCAGAGATTGTTACTGATGCCTACAGAAAATCCTATTTTAATGAACATTATATACCTGAACATAAAGTTGGTATTGCCACAGCTCGTGCCGGAAATGTAATTGGAGGAGGTGATTGGTCAACAGACAGACTAATTCCAGATTTTTTAAGATCAATGGCTGACAATAAGCCAATTATCATCAGGAAGCCGAATTCAGTTAGGCCTTGGCAGAGTGTTCTAGATGCACTTTCTGGGTATTTATTGTTGGGAGAGTTGTTATATAACCAAGCAGAAAAATATTCTGAGGCATGGAATTTCGGACCAGATAGTAACAATGAACAGCAAGTAGAATGGATAGTAAAAAATCTTATAAAAAATTGGGAATATGATCCGGGATATGAGATTAAAAAAGAATTAAATAAACTTCATGAAACAGATATTTTAAAACTTAATTGTAGTAAAGCTAAAAAAGGGTTGGGCTGGTCATCAAAATTGGATATAGAAGACACTCTTAAGGATTTATGTGATTGGCATAAATTGCATTTAAAAGGAGAGAATATGAGAAAAATATCAATCAGACAAATCAATAAATACATGGAAATAAATTAATTAAATTTAGTAGGAGATAATTTGGGCGCTAACAATAAAAATGAAAAGATTTCATATGCTAAAACAGTTTATGGAAAAGAAGAAATAGCTGCTGTTGTAAAGTGTTTAAATGAATCTACTCAAATGGGTAATTATTCGCGAAAATTTGAAGCAAAAATTGCTAACTTATTTGATAAAAAAGAAGGAATATACCTTAATTCTGGATCATCAGCTCTTTTTGTAGGTATCGAGGCATTTAATTTTAATAAAGATAGTGAAATTATAACCCCGGCACTTACATTTGGAACTTCTGTTGGATGTATTTTAAAAAATAACCTAGTACCAGTATTTGTTGATGTTGAGCCCTTAACATACTGTATTGATGCTTCAAAAATTGAACAATTTATTACAGATAGAACAGTTGCAATATTAGCCCCAAATTTAATGGGAAATCTATGTGATTGGCCTAGAATAAGGAAAATTGCTGATAAATATAATTTGATTGTTATTGAGGATTCGGCAGATACTCTAGGAGCCACAATAAATGGCAAAAAATCAGGTTCATACTCAGACATGTCGATCACCAGCTTTTACGGTTCTCATATAATTAATTGTGCAGGAAACGGAGGAGCTCTTTTGCTCAACGATAAAAGAGTAATAGAAAAAGCTAAACTCCTTCGATCATGGGGAAGAAGTTCATCATTATTTGATGAGGCAAGTGAGGCAATAGAAAATAGATTTAATGTTGCACTTGATGGGATTGATTATGATGCAAAATTTGTATTTGAAACTGTAGGATATAATTTAGAGGGTAATGAGCTTGGCGCAGCATTTGGACTTACTCAGCTCAGAAAATTAGATGAAAACATAGCAGTAAGACGAGGAAATTTTCAAAAACAATCTAATTTTTTTAAAAAATATAAAGATTTTTTTTCAACTCCAATAGAAACAAAAGATTCCCATACTGCATGGCTTGCCTATCCTGTCCTTATAAATAAATTTTCACCATTTTCAAGAAAAGAGTTTCAAATTTTTTTAGAAAAAAAACAAATTCAAACAAGAGTAGTTTTTACTGGAAATATTCTTCGACAACCAATGATGAAGGGCCATAATTATAAAGTATGCAATCAAGGTTATCCGAATGCTGACTCTGTAATGAGTAGGGGAGTTCTTCTTCCTGTGCATCATGGATTAACTGATTCAATGTTTAATAGATTGCATGAAGAAATTGAGAGCTTTATTGAGCAATTTTAATTATTTTATTAAACACAAATATAAAGTTAAATTTTTATTATGAAATCATTATCTATAGTAACTTTGAATCTTGAAGGTCAGCCAATGTTTGTAGTTATTGATAAAGTTGAAAGTTTTTTGTTGTGAAAATTTATGATTAATAATAAAAAAACATTTATCAGTTTATTTCTTGAGTTATGGAAATTTTTGAAAACTAAAAGAAAATTTCAACTTGTGTTATTACTTATTCTTATATTGTTGTCAGCAATTCTTGATGTTGTAAGTATTGGTGCTTTAGTGCCCTTTTTATATATATTAACCGACCCAAGCGCTATATATTATAATGAGTATTTTCAAATAATTAACCAATTTTTTAAATTTGTTAATCCATCTGAAGTTATTATTCCATCAACGCTTATTTTTATTTTTCTAGCTTTTTTAGCTGGGACCGTAAGACTATATGTTTTATATTTAACAACAAAGATAGCATATGTAAATGGATCTGAAATAAAAATACATATATATAACAAATTTCTACATTTACCTTATCAATCTCACATAAAAGAACATTCCAGTGAATTAATATCATTATTAAATCATAAGGTTCAGGATGTTTCATATGGAGTTATCCAGTCTTTTATGAATTTTGTATCCTCATTGATTCTTATTTTTTCAATCTCCATTTTAATTATTTTTACAGAACCAAAAATAGGTTCTTTTACACTAGTTTTTTTTGGTTTAACTTATTTACTTATTAACTTTATATTTAGAAATTTGATTAATAATAATAGTAAGATAATATCTATAAACAGAGCAAAATTAATTAAAATTACCCAAGATGGACTGGGGAACATACGTGATGTCATTCTTGATGGCCTTCAATCGTTTTATATTAAATTCTTTAATTCTTATGAAGCGCCTTTGAGAAGGGCATATTCATTAAATATTATTATTGCATCAGCCCCAAGATATATCATAGAGGTAATCGCATTAGTTTTTTTATGTATATTAACAATAATACTATCCATGCGAGACGGGGGGCTCTTAGCAAGCATTCCTCTAATAGGATTGTTAGCCTTATCAATGCAAAAAATTATCCCAGCATTTCATAATGCTTATTCGAGTTGGGTAACAATTAATTCATCGTATTTTGCACTGCGCGATGTAATTAAAGCATTAAATCGATCAGCTGAATCGCATTCTGCATTAAATGATTCAAAATTACCTAAAATGGTTTTTAATAAAAATATTGATATAAAAAATCTAAGTTACTCATACGAAAATAATAACAAAATTTTCTCCTCAGTTAATTTATCGATAAAAAAAGGACAGAGAATTGGCATAATTGGAAAAACAGGTGCTGGAAAAACAACACTTATTAATCTAATGATGGGTTTATTAACCTCAAAATCTGGCTCTATTTATGTTGATAGTAAAAAATTAACTGGCAAATACTTGCAATCATTTCAAAGGCTTATAGCTCACGTTCC
>TARA_B100001093_G_scaffold516115_1_pt1 | contig 19783 bp, 16 predicted proteins | sample TARA_B100001093 | Tara Oceans TARA_B100001093 (sample SAMEA2623116) | marine metagenome | biome: marine biome (ENVO:00000447); feature: surface water layer (ENVO:00002042); material: "saline water (ENVO:00002010), including plankton (ENVO:xxxxxxxx)" | depth 5 m
TGCAGGCGTCGAAGCGAGGCCTCGCAAGACTCCATGATGTGCTTGCGAGACAGGCCACGATCGTTCACACCCGGTCCGGTGGGCCAGTAGACCTTCGTGAAGATCTCCACTCCCTCGCGTCGTTGGCCGCGCAGTGCTGCACCCATGACCTCTTCGGCTCGGGTGCCGGCATAGACGTCCGCAGTGTCGAACGTCGTGATTCCCGCATCGAGTGCGGCGTGGATCGTCGCGTGCGCGGTGGTGTCGTCGACCTGCGAGCCGTGCGTAATCCAGTTGCCGTAAGTCAGGGCGCTGATCTTTAGTCCACTGCGCCCGAGGTGCCGAAACTCCATGATCATAAACCCTAGTGCGCGCGGGTTCTCACCCGAACATCTGCGACGAGAGACGACGGGAGATGACGAGAGAATCGGTGAATCAGACCGAGGGCTACGCTCATGCGGCGAAGGACCACTTCGATTGAGCGCGTCGTACGTCGCGTCGTAGGTGAGGGATATCCGATGGCAGATTTCGATGGTGAGTTCGTGAACGTGACCGTTGACGCGGACGTCGCGACGATCACGCTGCAGCGTCCACCCATGAATGCCCTGAATGCCACCGTGCAAGCAGAGATCCGGCAGGCGGCTGAGATGGCTTCCGAAGACGCATCGATCGGCGCCGTCATCGTTTACGGCGGCCCGAAAGTTTTCGCCGCGGGTGCAGATATCGCCGAGATGTCGACGATGGGCTACGTCGACATGGTGCACCGCTCGCGTGGTCTTCGCAGCGCCTTTTCGACTGTCGCCCAGATCCCCCAACCCACCATCGCGGCGATCACCGGGTACGCCCTCGGAGGTGGTCTGGAGTTGGCTATGTGTTGCGACTTCCGGGTCGCCGGCGACAACGCGAAGGTCGGCCAACCCGAGATTGCTCTCGGCATCATCCCGGGCGCAGGCGGAACCCAGCGTCTGCCGCGCCTCATCGGACCCGCACGCGCCAAGGATCTTGTCTTCAGCGGTCGATTCGTGGGGGCGGATGAAGCGCTCGCGATCGGCCTTGTCGATCGGGTGTGTGCTCCGGATGATGTTCACTCCGAAGCACTGACCTGGGCGAAGGCTCTAGCGAAGGGACCGCGGATTGCCATGCAGGCGGCGAAGGCGGCTATCGATGCGGGACTCGATGTGGATTTGGATACGGGACTTCAGATCGAACGAGCGCAGTTCGCGGCACTGTTCGCCACCGACGATCAAAGAATCGGCATGGAGTCATTCCTGGAGAACGGACCCGGCAAAGCCGAGTTCACTGGTCGCTGAGGACGGCGACCGACAAGATGACGAATGACATGGGCGACGCAGTGAGTGACGCCGTGAGTGACGTCGTGATGCCGGTTGACGCTCTGGACGCTGCCTGGAGTGATCCGAAGTTGGCGAATGTCGTCTACCACGACTGGGAAGCGGCGACCTACGACGACAAGTGGAGCATTTCCTACGACGATCGGTGTATCGAGTACGCGCGAGATATCTTCGATCGCCTCGTTGGCGATCAAATGCACCTCCCCGTGGAGACCGCACTGGAGATCGGTGGCGGTACCGGATTCTTTCTGCTGAACCTGATGCAATCGGGTGTCGCGAAGTCGGGGACCGTGACCGACATTTCCAAGGGCATGGTTGATCAGGCGGTACGTAACGCGGAGCAGTTAGGTCTGCAGGTCTCGGGACAGGTCGCCGATGTAGAGGAACTGCCTTTCGATGATGCGTCTTTCGACCTCGTTGTTGGTCACGCCTTTCTCCATCACATTCCCGACGTCGATCAGGCGCTGCGGGAGATCATGCGGGTGCTGCGCCCGGGTGGGCGTTTCGTCGTGTGTGGCGAGCCAACCCGCAAGGGGGACTTGGTTGCCCGTCGCCTGTCCCGGCTCACGTGGTGGTCTGCGCGTTTCGCTGCTGCCGTGCCGCTGGTGCCCAACAAATGGGCGAGGTCGTCCGAGGAACTCGAACTATCGTCACGCGAAGAGGCGTTGGAGGCGTTCGTCGACCTGCATACGTTCGATCCGGAGCGTCTTGCAGCGGCCTGCATGAGAGCTGGTGCGGTGGATGTTCGTACGTGCACGGAAGAGTTGACGGCAGCGTGGTTCGGATGGCCGGTGCGCACCTTCGAGGCAGCGGTGAAGCCGGGTGTGCTCGGTTGGTCGTGGGCGAACTTCGCCTATCGAGGGTGGCAACGATTGAACGCTCTCGATCGCAACGTCCTCTCCGCCGTCGTCCCTGACGGATTCTTCTACAACGTAGGCGTGACCGGGGTGAAGCCGTAGTGCGTATTTGTCATCTGTCGTGGGAGTTCCCGCCTGTCGTGTATGGCGGCCTGGGACGTCACGTCCATGCCGTGGCAGCCCAGCAGGCGCGAGATGGCCACGACGTAACGGTGATCTCGCACGTGGGAATGACCGTTGACGATGCCACCGCGGAAGAAGTCGACGAGCTGGTGGAGGGAGTGAGGGTCATCCGTGTTGCTCGAGATGCCCCGTTTGTTCCCTTCGATGCGGAGACGCTCATGGGCTGGGTCTCGGGCCTGGAATCAGCCATGACACGACGGGCTTTGCACCTGGATCGAACCTGGAAGCCAGACGTTTTACACGCTCATGACTGGCTTACCGCTCGCGCTGCGGCCACCGTGACCGAGGAGATCGGTGTTCCGTGGGTGCACACCATTCATGCGACCGAGGCCGGCCGTCATCAAGGGTGGTTACCCAATGGCCTCTCTCGCACCATTCACAGCGTTGAACAGTGGTCGGTGGATCACGCGGATCGGATCCTGGTGTGCAGCAGGCACATGAAGTGGGAGGTCGAGCGCCTGTTCGGCCTGTCGGATGTGGCCGTCATCCCGAACGGCATCGGTTCGCCGCCCGCTCTCGTCGACATGAATGCAGCCGCACCCATCGTCATGCGGCAGGGGCGCCCGCTCATCGTCCACACCGGGCGGTTGGAGTGGGAGAAGGGTGCACACACGGTGATCGAAGCGATGCCGTTCATCCACCACGCCTTTCCCGACGCTCACCTCGTGGTTGCGGGGCGCGGATCTCAGCAGGAGGCGCTGAAAGAACTGGCCCACGACAAGAACGTCGCATCGCAAGTGGATTTCACCGGCTGGCTTGCGGATGCTCCACTACGAGCTCTGGTGCGAGACGCTGACGTCGCCGTCGTCCCATCGATCTACGAACCGTTCGGCATGGTTGCGCTGGAAGCCGCCGTTCTGGGAACGCCGGTCGTCGCGTCGAGGGCGGGTGGCCTCGCGGAGTTTTTGGACAACGATCGGCACGGGTGGTCCTTCGACGCCGGCAACGCACGCGAACTCGCCAATGCGGTTATCTCGTGTGTCAACGACGCTCAGGAATCTCGTGCACGAGCGGATCGAGCCCAAAGCCGTGTGCTTGCCGAGCACGGATGGGCCTCGATCACCGAGCGCATCGTGGGCGAGTACCGGGCCACTCAGGCGAACGCCCTTACCCGGGGGAGCGGTGCACGACAAGCGGTCGGGGCGTGGGTGGACGATGTCGAAAACAACGGAAACCTGTTGTTCGATGTCCAGTGAGACGTCGAATTACGTGCCCGACCCCGCGGTCGAGCCGGCGCGGGAAGATATATCCGCGGCGCAGCCGTGGCGATGGTGGGGATGGGCAACACTGCGATGGATCATCGACAATCGGGCTTTAAGTCCTTGGTATCTCATCCGGTACGTGAGGTTCTTGCGTGTGGTGGTGTTCACGCGCGGGGTGACATTCACCGGCCCCGTTTTTCTTGGCCGGGGTGCGCGTTTCGAAGTTCGGCATCGCGTCGGTCGGGTCATTGTCGGTCGTTGGGTGCATCTGGGAAGCGGCACGGTGGTTCGGTGCCACGAGGGGACGCTGCGTATCGGTGACAAATGTGTTTTTGGTCAGAACAACACGATGAACTGTCACCTGGACGTAGAGATCGGTGATGAATGCATCGTTGCGGACTCGGTGTACGTCGGGGACTTCGATCATCGAATGGACGTGACCCACGTGCCAATTCGCTCGCAAGGGCTCGTGAAGAGTCCGGTCATCATCGGCCCGGACGTGTGGCTGGGTGTGAAATCGACCATCCTTCGCGGAAGTTTCGTCGGGCGTGGGTGCGTGGTGGGAGCGCACGCGCTGGTGCGTGGAGACATTCCCGAATTCTCCATCGTCGGCGGAGTCCCGGCTCGAGTGATCGCCGATCGTCGCGTGCGGGAGGCACAGTCAGAACAGGTGCGCCGGGATGTGGCGGACATGGCTCGCAAGGCTCGCGAAGCAACGCGCGGTCGAATTCAATTACGGGATGCCAATCGCGTGTGACGCGGGACGCCACGTTCGGGAATCAAGGAACGGCAAGCGGGTGTCACGCGTGGGGATCCGCGATTGCTCGGGTTCGTGGCCGGCGCCGTGGAGGAGTTCGGCCACCCGCTGAAAGTGCCCGTCGGCTCGATTGCGGGCGTAGTCGGCCGCAGAGTCTTTGGTGATCATGAATGCCCAGTCGCTGGCGAGGGCAAGAAGCGTTTCGGTCGCGAGAGCGTCTCCGAAGTGATCTCGACCGGTGCTGTGTGATCGACGGTGAGACGCCAAGTACTTACAGACTGCGTTTTGAATAGTGCGTCCTTGAGTGTGGAGTTCGCCCGCTTCGCCTTCTTCCCACACGCGAAAGTCCTTACCGCTTCCCCAACTTCCGCTCGGGAGCTCGATCGGTGGACTGTCATCGGCTCGTGAACGCTCACGAGACAGCGTGGTGAGCTGGATCCCGGCGTCTGGCACTTTGTCCAAGAGGCGCGCAAGGAACGCGGGGCCCTCGTGCCACCAATGTCCGAAGAGCTCGGTGTCGTAGGCAGCCACGATGACCGGATCAGCGGTGGGGCTGTTCAGCATGATCGTTCGAGCGGCGGAGATGAAGTCATCAACATCGCGGTCGATGCTCGCCGCAGTGGCCTCAGGTTCGTACGGATCCTTCGCATCGGATTGCTTGTTCGTCACGCGGTACGACCGCATTCCCCAGGCGTGATCGAACGAGTGGAAGTCGAGGTACCAAGGATCCCCGGGGTAGCCACTGTCGGGGGACCACACTCGATAGGTGAGCTCGAGATCGCGACCGAAAGCCACCACGTCGGTATCGCCGATTCGGTGCGGTTGGTGCAACGGTGCGCCGGCGCGTTGCAGCGTCGGCCCGTCGACCATGAAATGGCCGACTCGGTGGCGTGCGTAGAACTGCTCGAGCCCCGGTCGGTACGCGCACTCCGGAGCCCAAATACCAGTGGGCCGGTGGCCGACTCGAGCGGTCGTGTCCGCGAGCCCGGCCTGCAGCGAGAGGTCGATGAGCGGATCCGCCAGGTGCGGCGTGAAGGTGTGGGTTAAGGGCCCGCCGAGCAGTTCGATCACCCCCGAGTCGACCAGCGGTCGAAGGGCGGCGGACCCGCCTGCGGACCAGTGCTCATCGAGTTCCCGTGCTGCAGTGATGGCGAGTTGGTAATTGCGCTGAGCATCGCGGGCCGCAGACTCGTCGGCTGTCCGAGAGGCTTCGAGCGCCTTGCCACTGGCGCGCGTGTGCCAGTCCGCGATCCAACGAGCCTGCTCGTGGACCGAGGTCCGGTCGTCCCATTGGGCGGCTAGCACCGGAGTCACGCCGAGGGTGAGTTGATGCGTCAAGCCGCGTTCGGCTCGCTCCCTTAGGAGAGCGAACATCGGGAGGTACGCGTGCGCCCAGGCTTGTCGAAGCCACTCCTCACCAACGGGCCAGGTGCCGTAGCCGAGAAGCCACGGCATGTGGGTGTGCAGAACTATCGCCAATCGGCCGACGGTAGGTGTGGTCACCGCAAAGCCTCACCACACGGCGATGAGGTCGTGTGCTGACTCATCGTCATCATTGATGGGTGCGATGGTGAAGTCGCTGTGTGTCACCGAGGTCGCGAAAGCCATTGCCTCGGTGTCGAGTTCGATCAGTCGCTCGGGGAGAGAGCCGTGGATGTTCTCCCACTGCTCGAGCCGTTGTTCGTGGTGCAGGCCGTACATGGTGGGACTGCGATGCCCGCGTTGATGTGCGACTGCTTGTACGAGCAGAGACTTCAACTCTGCGACGTCAAATTCACGCACGTGAAAGGGGTTGACCGGTGATGCCCCTGCAGGCAAGCCCGGCGAGTGCACAGGGCGGTTGGGTGTGCTGACGATGACGGGCCCTTGAGTGCAGCGATCCAGTTCGCGAAGGAATGCCAGGGGATCCCAAATGTGTTCGATCACCTGCAGCGAGATCGATGCATGAAAGGACTCATTCCGAAATGGCAGGGCAACGAGATTGCCTACCAGGGCGCTGACGTGCGGATAGGTCCGACGCACGTGACCCATCGTCTGCAGATCCAGATCAATGGCCACGACGCCGGCGTCGTGAATGATCGAACGCAGGCACTCGGAGCCGTACCCCTCTCCGGATCCGGCGTCCAGAACAATCGTGCCGCCTGGTCGAATGCTGTGGGGACGGTGGCGGACCGATGAGGAAACCGCCTCTGAGGACACGACCGCCGAGGCCCAGCGGTAGCAGGCCTCATGCCGAGCGAACCAATAGTTCTCGGAGGGGATTCCGGGCCAGGTGCGCTCCCCGGTGAGCACAGATTCCGCGGCCGCATCGCCGAGATCTGGCTGGCTAGGGGGCACGTCGAGCACGGGGTGACCCTAGTCGCGAGGGCAACTCTCAGGAGGAGTCCCTGGGGCTAAGTTACTCGCGAGTAACATATACTTGAGAAGTTGCGCGACCATGAGAAACAGCCATCATCAGTCGTGGATAGACAGGGAGAGGTACCTACGATGAAGATCGCCGTTTGTGTGAAGCAAGTCCCGGACACATGGGCTGAAAAGACGCTGTCCGCTGCGGACTCGACCCTCGATCGGGCGGCCGCCGATGGCGTGTTGAACGAGCTCGACGAGTACGCCGTTGAAGAGGCGTTGCAGGTCGCTGAGGCGCACGGTGGCGAATTGACTGTCGTCTCGATGGGGCCGGAGAGGGCTGCCGAGACGGTGCGCAAAGCACTGTCGATGGGTGCGGACGCCGGAATTCATATCGTCGACGACTCGCTGCACGGGTCCGATGCCATCGCGACATCTGCGGTGCTGGCGGCGGCGCTGGAAGGTAGGGGGTTCGATCTGATCGTCTTCGGATCGGAGTCCACCGACGCCCGCATGAGCGTCATCCCTGCCATGGTCGCGGAGCGCCTAGGCATCGCCCAGCTCACCTTCGCCCAACGAGTGTCGCTTTCCGGGTCGGACGTCACCATCGAAAGGGTCACCGACTACGGATTCGACACCGTCACAGGTTCGACCCCAGCCGTCATCAGTGTGGTCGAGAAGATCAACGAACCGCGTTATCCGTCCTTCAAGGGAATCATGGCCGCCAAGAAGAAGCCGGTGGACACCGTCACCGTTGCCGATCTCGGGCTCGAAGCGGCCACCGTCGGACAGACCGCGGCCTGGTCCGCGGTTGAAGATTTCGCTGCTCGCCCACCGAAGCCAGCGGGAACCGTCGTGACAGACGAGGGTGACGGTGGCTCCCGGATCGCGGCGTACCTGACCGAGCAGAAGTTCATCTAGAAGGGATGCTGACATGACAACAGTTCTCGTCCTAGCGGAGCGCGATTCTTCGAATGGCACGGTGAAGAAGACGACGCTTGAGTTGTTGACCTTGGCCCGACGTCTCGGGGAGCCCCAGGTGGTGTGGTTCGGCGACCAGGGATCCGAGGCCGCTTCCGTTCTCGGGGAGTACGGCGCGAGCGCCGTGCACGTCGTCGGCGGCCAGGACATGGCCGACCACCCCGTTGTTCCGATTGTGGATGTTCTCCAAGCTCTCGTCGCTGAACTTGACGCGAAGGCCGTCCTCGTCCCATCGTCGGCCGACGGGAAAGAAGCCGCGGGTCGGCTCGCTGTGCGCATCGGCAGCGGTGTCATCACCGACGCGGTTGATATCAACGAGTCCGGTGTTGCCACGCAGAGTGTTTTCGGTGGCAGCACGGTCGTGCATTCCACGGTGACGCACGGCATTGGTATTTACACGGTGCGTCCGAACTCCGTAGCCCCGGCACCGGCTCCCACCACCTGCACCGTCGTCGATGTCGACACAACAGCCAGCGAGGCCGCCAAGACCGCTCGCGTGGTCGAGCGCACGGTAGCCGGCAAAGGCGGTCGCCCCGAGTTGACTGAAGCAGCCGTGGTGGTCTCCGGCGGCCGGGGTGTGGGCGGAGCCGAAGGCTTCGAGGTGATCGAGAAGCTGGCTGATTCGCTCGGAGCGGCCGTGGGTGCCTCACGGGCGGCGACGGATGCGGGTTGGTACCCGCACCTATATCAGGTCGGCCAGACGGGCAAGACCGTCTCACCGCAGCTGTACATCGCCAACGGAATTTCTGGCGCTATTCAGCATCGCGCCGGCATGCAGACCTCCAAGGTGGTCGTTGTGGTGAATAAGGACGCCGAAGCACCGCTATTCGAGCTTGCTGACTTTGGCGTGGTCGGGGACCTCTTCGAAGTCGTTCCCCAATTGACCGACGAGATCGACAGCCGCTCCAACTGATTGGGCGATCTTCCTGGCTACCATCGGACAGTGAGTAACGATTCCGACGTGGATTCGGCACGCGATGTGAATCTCCCGCGCGCCTCTGCGGGGGGCGCTGTACATGGCTCCGCCCGGCACTTTGTCGACCACGCGGCAACGACACCGCTGCTTCCCCAGGCACGAGAGGCCTGGCTGGACGCTTCTGCTGTTGCTGGTAATCCGTCGTCCCTGCATGCGTCCGGTCGTGCTGCTCGCAGCATCGTGGAACAGGCTCGTGAGTCCATCGCCGACGATCTGCGCACGCGACCCTCGGCAGTTGTGTTCACCTCCGGTGGAACCGAATCCGACAACCTCGCCGTCAAGGGGCTCTGGTGGGCCCGTCGCGCGCGGCTGGGTGTCGCCGATGCGATCGTGGCCGCATCGGCGATCGAGCACCACGCCGTCCTCGACCCTGTCGAATGGCTCGGCAAGCACGAAGGTGCGGACGTGCGGTGGATTCCGGTCGATGCATCCGGCCGAGTCGAGGTGGATTTCATCGATCATCTGTTGTCGTCGGCGGCGGAGAGAACGGCGCTGCTGTCGGTCATGTGGGCAAACAACGAGGTGGGCACCGTCCAGCCCGTCCGAGAGATAGCGGCAGCGTGCCGCAGCGCGGGTGTGCCCTTCCACACCGACGCGGTCCAGGCGCTCGGCCAAATCCCTTTGGATCTGTCCGAGGTCGGTGCGACGGCCGTGACCATTAGCGGACACAAGGTAGGTGGCCCGTTCGGCATCGGAGCCTTGGTCGTCGACCCGTACGAGAACCTCGTTGCCGTGTCACACGGTGGTGGTCAGGAGCGAGATATTCGATCCGGCACCTTCGATGCGCCGGCTGCCGCCGCCTTCGCCGTCGCGGTGCATCTTGCGGTCGAGGAGCAGGCTGCACGCGCCGCGCGCCTGCAGAGCCTGCAAATCCAGCTGGTGGATGGAATCGCTTCCGTCGTTCCGGACGCGATCATCAACGGCCCAGGAGTCGGTGACCCCGCGACGCGCCTACCCGGCAACGTGCACGCTTCTTTTGCCGGCGCCGAGGGGGATGCTCTGCTGATGTTGCTCGATGCCGCAGGCGTCGATTGCTCGACAGGGTCGGCTTGCACTGCAGGGGTGCCCGAGCCCAGTCACGTGCTCCTGGCAATGGGTGTCAATGAGCGAACAGCGCGTGCCTCGCTTCGCTTCAGTTTCGGTCGAACGTCTACCGATGAAGACGTGGCCGCGATCACGCGCGCCCTCCCTGGCGCGGTGGAGCGAGCGCGTCGTGCAGGGTCAGTATCGACCGACCGCTATCGGGCGGCCCGCGAGAACGAAGTCGATCGATGAGAATCATCGCTGCGCTCTCAGGCGGCGTGGATTCTTCGGTCGCCGCGGCCCGAATGGTGGATCAAGGCCATGAAGTGGTCGGCGTCCACCTTGCGCTGGCCCGATCGGAATCCACCGGGGGTAAGTCCCGCGGCTGTTGCACACTCGACGATGCACGAGATGCGCGCCGAGTCGCAGACGCACTCGGCATTCCCTTCTATATCTGGGACTTCTCCGCCGAATTTGCCGAGGAAGTGATGAATGACTTCCTCGCCGAATACCAAGCCAATCGGACACCGAATCCATGCGTACGGTGCAACGAGCACATCAAGTTTCGGGCTGTGCTGGACCGAGCCTTGGCGCTGGGCTTCGACGCAGTCGCCACCGGCCATTACGCCGTGCTCACGTCCGGGGCGGACGGTCCCGAGCTGCACCGCGCGGCGGATGCGGACAAGGACCAGTCGTACGTTCTCGCCGTCATTGAGCAGGAACTACTGCGGCATTGCTTCTTCCCGCTCGGGGCTTCACTGAAGAGCGATGTGCGAGCGGAGGCTGAAGCGCGGGGCTTACGCACGGCCTCGAAGCCGGACAGTCATGACATCTGCTTCATTCCCGATGGCGATACCGCCGGTTTCTTGACCAAGGCACTGGGGGAGAAACCCGGCCCCGTCGTGGATGTCTCCACCGGCCGGGACGTGGGTGGTCATCAGGGCACGTTCACCGTCACCATCGGCCAGCGTCGTGGCCTGGACCTGCGCATTCCCGGGGAGGACGGGCGCCCTCGGTACGTCGTGGACATCGATGATTCGACGGACACGGTCTACGTCGGCTCCGCGGAGATGCTCGACGTCGATGGCCTGGTCGCCGACCACGTCATCTGGGCAGCCCCGGCGTTGACGGCGGAATGGTCGGACGTCAGTGCCCAAGTGCGAGCGCACCACCACCCGGTGCCCGCCCAGGCGAGGATGCTCGACGACACTATCGACGTCTTTCTGCTCGAACCGGTGCGCGGACTCGCCACGGGACAAACGGTGGTGCTCTACAGCGATTCCCGGGTTCTCGGCTCGGGGAGAATCTGCCAGACGCGCACGGTGAGCGGTGTGAAGCGCCCACGAGAAGCGCAGCGAGCGTGAACGAGGGGTTCACGTGGCCGTACCCGGCTGTCGCGACCGGGATCGGATCGATGCCTGATACCGACTCGCGGGAAGCCACGAACATCGTTGTGGGCGAATTCGGCGCGGTACCCCACGTTGTCGAGTTACCGAGTCGAGGTCCGGGAGGTGACCCCGTCGGGCGCACGGCCGCCATGTTGGCCGGTGTCGATAGAACGTTCGAAGTCGAAACCACCGTCCGCGGCTGGCGACTCGGTCACACAGGTCAGGTGGCTCTTCGGCGTGCCCGAGCCTGGCTGTCCGAAGACCTGGACTCCTTCGAGGAATACGCCGCCTCGCATCGAGGACCGGTCAAGGTGCACATGCTCGGCCCGTGGTCCACGGCTGCGCGGATCGAGGACGCGGCGGGGGAGTCGCTGATCCGCGATCACGGCGCTGTTGCTGAGATCTCGGGTGCCGCGGCCGAAGCCGCAAGTGAACTAGCGGCACGCGTGCAACGCGCCGTGACCGACGGCGAGGTGATCGTCCACATCGAGGAGCCCGAGCTGAGTCGGGTTCTCGATGGCCGGGTGTCGATGAGCAGTGGACGACTCTTCCACCGGGCTGTTGAGCCCGCGGTCGTGCAGGCCCACCTGTCCATGATCGTAAATGCGGTAGCCGCCGCGAATGCGGTCGCCTGTATTCGTTGTGCAGCTCCCGGCGCTCCGGTCGAAATCATGCTCGGGACCGGAGCCAGGATCATCGGTATCGATATCGAGCAGTCGATGCGATCAGCCTCTGCGCACGAGTCGTTGCTCAGTGCGTGGGAGTCGGGAGTCGGTCTCATGCTTTCGTGCGTCCCGGCGCAGATCGACGTCTCGCGAAGCGACACAGGCGTCAGCGCCCCTCTTCGCCGATTCATGGAACGAGCCGGTTTCGCGCAGGTACCGTCGAACGTCGCCATCACGCCGAACTCGGGGCTGGCGCACCTATCGCCCGAAGGTGCCCGATCGGTGATGGACGCGTGCACCAGGGTCGGCGTGGTGGTGCGGGACGAGCATTCGGAGCCGGTCCATGGGTGACAAGGAATCCGCCGCGCCATCGCCTGACACACGCAAGAAGTGGCACGAGCTCGTCGATGCGATCAACAACGCGCGCACGGTGTACTACCAACACGATGCGCCATCGATATCGGATTCCGAGTACGACTCGGTATTTCGAGAGCTGGAAGCGTTGGAAGAGCGCTATCCGGAATTGGCGAGTGGGGAGTCACCCACGCAGACGGTCGGCGGGCAGGCATCGGAAATGTTCGAGGCCGTCACGCACCTGGTGCGCCTGTACTCGCTGGACAACGCCTTCGATGAGGCGGAACTCTCCGCGTGGCTTGAGCGCGTAGAAAAAGGCCTGGGACGCCTTCCGGACTTGTTGTGCGAAGTCAAGATCGACGGGCTTGCTGTCGACATCGTCTATCGCGACGGTCGCCTCGCGTCCGTGGCAACCCGTGGAGACGGTGTGACCGGTGAGGACATCACCTACAACGCCCAGTTCATCGACGCGATTCCCGAGTCCCTCGACTCCGCTGATCCTCCCGGTCTCGTCGAAATCAGAGGAGAGGTCTTCTTCTCGACGGCGAATTTCGAGCGCATTAACGACGAGCAGATGGCCTCTAGCGTGACGCCCTTCGCGAATCCACGCAACGCATCTGCCGGAACAATCCGGCAGCGCGTGGACAAGCGATGGGTGGAACTCAACGACGCCCGGGAGTCGAGCGGGAGCCGGTCGGCCGCCAAGATCGAACGCCTGGAGCACGAGTACGAGCGGGCGGTGGGTCGTCTCGCGGCGCTGGGGTTCACGGCCCATGGGATCGGAGCTCGCGAAGGAATCGATGTCACCTCGCAAAGCGAGACGTACGCACTACTGGCAAATATGGGCATCCCCGTGAGCTCTCGAATGGCGGTGCACTCCGATGTTTCCGGTGTCCGCGAGTACATCAACTTCTACGCGGAGCATCGACACGACGTAGAGCACGAAATCGATGGAGTCGTGATCAAGGTCGACGACTTCGCTCTACAGACCCAATTAGGAGAGACCTCGCGTGCTCCTCGCTGGGCTATTGCCTTCAAGTACCCACCCGAGGTGGTTCGGACGCGTTTGCTGGATATCGCGGTCAACGTCGGACGCACCGGGCGCGTCACGCCGTTCGCCGTCATGGAACCGATCCGTGTTGCGGGGTCGACGGTGTCGATGGCGACGTTGCACAACCAATACGAAGTTCAACGCAAAGGTGTCTTGATCGGGGACATGGTCTTCCTGCGCAAAGCCGGGGATGTCATCCCCGAAGTCATCGGCCCGGTGATCGAAGCCCGGACCGGCGACGAGCGTGCCTTCGTCATGCCAGGTGAGTGCCCCGAATGCGGCACCGCGCTCGCCACGGAGAAGGAAGGCGACAAAGACCTTCGCTGCCCGAACGCCGACGGATGCCCCGCCCAACTCCGGGAACGCCTTTTTCACGTCGCATCGCGCAATGCACTCGATATCGAGGGGTTGGGTTACAAGGCGGCCGTAGCGTTGCTCCAGTGCGGCATTGTTGCGAACGTCGGTGATCTGTTCCTGATCGACGCAGACGATCTTCTCGCCTGCGAGTTCTTCACTCGAGATCCGGGCAAGGATGAGAGTGGTCGGCAACTAGGCGAAAACGCAAAGGTCATGCTCGCGAACATGGACGCCGCGCGCACCCGGCCTTTGTGGCGGATCGTCGTCGCATTGTCCATCCGACATGTGGGTCCGACCGCCGCGCAGGCGCTGGCCCGGGAGTTCGGCTCCATCGACGCCATCGCCTTGGCCGACGTGGAGCGTCTTGCAGAAGTAGACGGCGTCGGTCAGGTGATCGCCGAAGCTGTGGCCGAGTGGTTCGCCGACGATGAGCATCGAGAGATCATCGACAAGTGGGAGCGCGGCGGAGTGCAACTCGTCGATGCTGCTCCGAGCGAGTCCGAGTTGCTCGCTCAGACACTGTCGGGGGCGACGATCGTTATCACCGGCTCGATTCCGGGTTACTCCCGCGATGAGGCATCAGCTGCGGCCGCGGCCCGGGGCGCCAAGGTGACGGGCTCGGTGTCTGGCAAGACGAGCGCCGTGGTTGCCGGGGAGAGTGCAGGGTCGAAACTGGACAAGGCGGAATCGCTGGGCGTGCCGGTCGTTCCCGCCGAGTCCTTCTACCGGCTCCTCGAACAAGGGCTCGACGGGGTGCTGCAAGGATGAGGGCATGGCCAACATCACCCGCGAACAGGTGCAGCACCTCGCCCACCTGGCCCGCCTGGAGCTGACAGAGGAGGAAACCGCGCACTACACCGACCAGCTGTCCGCGATCGTCGAAGCCGTCGAACATGTCTCGGAAGTAGCTGCGGACGATATCCCCCCGACCTCGCACCCGGTTCCCATGACCAACGTTTTCCGCGAAGACGTGGCCCGCCCAGGTTTGGACCGTGCGGATGTGCGGGCCGGAGCGCCCTCGTGGGAAGACGACCGCTTCCGCGTTCCACGCATTCTGGACGAGGACTGACATGTCGGTGATCTCCGACGCCGATCTGGTTCGGCAAGATGCTGCCACGCTGAGCAGCGCCCTGAGCGCGGGAGACATTACGTCTGTCGAACTCACCCAGGCCTGCCTGAATCGAATCTCGGCGGTCGATGGGACGATCCACGCGTTCTTGCACGTAGACACCGATGCCGCCCTCGCCACCGCGCAGGACGTGGATCGTCGTCGTGCCGCGGGTGAGGAACTCGGTCGGCTCGCCGGGGTTCCGCTGGCGTTGAAGGATGTTCTGACGATGCGAGGGGTCCCGACCACCTGCGGATCTCGCATCTTGGAGGGTTGGCACCCTCCGTATGACTCGACGATCGTCGAACGGTTGCGTGCAGCCGATGTCGTCATTCTCGGTAAGACCAACATGGATGAGTTCGCCATGGGCTCCTCGACGGAGCACAGCGGCTACGGCCCGACCCGCAACCCGTGGGATGTCGAGCGCATTCCCGGGGGATCGGGCGGTGGATCGGCGGCTGCCCTCGCGGCGTTTGAGGCGCCCTTGGCCATTGGCACCGATACGGGTGGATCAATCCGGCAGCCGGCATCGGTGACCGGCACGGTCGGGGTGAAGCCCACCTACGGCGCGGTGTCTCGCTACGGGCTCGTCGCACTCGCGTCATCGCTGGACCAGGCGGGTCCGTGCGCCCGGAGCGTCATGGATGCGGCCCTGCTGCACGAGGTGATTGCCGGATACGACCCGCGCGACTCCACGTCGATCAATGCGCCGGTCCCCGACGTGGTTGCGGGGGCGGGCAACGGTGACATCCGCGGGATGCGCATTGGGCTCGTTCGAGAGCTATCAGGAGAGGGCTATCAGCCGGGTGTGCGGGAAAGATTCGATCAAGCCGTCGCGATGCTGACAGATTTGGGCGCCGAGGTGGTTGAAGTCTCCTGTCCACACTTCGACTACGCCCTCGGCGCCTACTACTTGATCTTGCCGTCGGAAGCATCGAGCAATCTCGCTCGCTTCGATGGCATGCGCTACGGACTTCGCGCCGGCGATGACGGCGAAGCGTCCGTCGAAGAGGTCATGTCCCGAACACGTGAGGTCGGCTTCGGAGCCGAAGTGAAGCGCCGAATCATGCTGGGGACCTACGCGCTGTCCAGCGGGTACTACGACGCCTACTACGGCCAAGCGCAGAAAGTTCGTACATTGATTTCTCGCGATTTCGCTGCAGCGTTCGAAACGGTGGATGTGCTCGTTTCGCCGACCACGCCCACCACCGCCTTCAAAATCGGCGAGAAAGTCGATGATCCTTTGGCGATGTATCTAAACGACATCGCCACCATCCCGGTCAACCTCGCCGGCAATTGCGCGATGTCCTTGCCCATCGGCCTGGCTCGCGAGGACGACCTGCCGGTAGGCCTGCAGATTATGGCTCCCGCACAAACAGATGATCGCCTCTATCGGGTGGGTGCAGCCCTCGAAGAGGCGCTCCTCGACAAGCGTGGACACGCGCTGATCGAGGAGGCTCCTGCCCTATGAGCGCCTCAGCCATCGAACGGATGAAGTTCGACGACGCGTTGGCTGCGTTCGAGCCGGTACTCGGGCTCGAGACGCACGTGGAATTGGGGACCGCGTCCAAGATGTTCTGCTCCTGCTCGGCAGAGTTCGGAGGCGAGCCCAACACGCATGTCTGCCCGGTCTGCCTGGGTTTGCCTGGATCGATGCCGGTGGTGAACGCGTCCGCTATCGAGTCGACGATCCGTATGGGCCTATCACTGAACTGCTCGATCGCGTCGTGGTGCCGGTTTGCTCGTAAGAACTACTTCTACCCCGATATGCCGAAGGACTATCAGGTGAGTCAATACGACGAGCCTTTGTGCGTTGATGGCTACCTCGACGTCGTCGTAGCAACGGACGATGGTCCGCGGGAGTTCCGTGTGGAGATCGAACGCGTCCACATGGAAGAAGACACCGGAAAGTTGACCCACGCGGGTGGTGATACCGGACGTATCCACGGCGCCGACTACTCCCTCGTCGACTACAACCGTGCCGGAATTCCGTTGATCGAAATCGTGACGAAACCGATCGTTGGTGCCGGCGAACTCGCACCGCTGGTGGCGCGGGCCTACGTCACCGAGCTGCGTGACCTGATGCGAGCGCTGGGAGTCTCCGACGTTCGGATGGATCAAGGATCGCTGCGGTGCGACGTGAATGTCTCCCTGGCTCCGTCGGGGGAACCATGGGGAACGCGGTCGGAGACCAAGAACGTCAACTCGCTACGCAGCGTGGAGCGCGCCGTCCGTTTCGAGATCGAGCGCCAGGCCGCGGTGCTCTCAGGCGGCGGTCGAGTGGTTCAAGAAACCCGACATTTCCATGAGGACACAGGCGAGACCACGTCGGGACGGTCGAAGGAGCACGCAGAGGAGTACCGCTACTTTCCCGAACCCGATTTGGTTCCGGTGGCACCGACGTCGGACTGGGTCGAGGAGCTTCGCGGGACGCTGCCCGAGGTGCCGTCGGTGCGGCGCGCCCGCCTGCAGGCCGTGTGGAACATTAGTGACCTCGAGATGCAGACGTTGGTTAACGCCGAAGCACTCGATCTGGTGGAGTCGACCATTGATCACGGCGTCGATCAGGCGGCCGCCCGCAAATGGTGGACCGGAGAGTTCACCCGGATCGCCAACGAGCAAGGAATCGCCTTAACGGACCTTCCGGTTACTGCGGCGCACATCGCCCGGGTCGAGGAGTTGATCGCCGACGGCAGTTTGACCGACAAGCTCGCGCGTCAGGTGTTCGAGGGTGTGATCGCTGGCGAGGGCGATGTCGACGCAGTCGTTCAGGCCCGGGGGCTTGTGGTGGTTGGTGACGACTCCACGTTGCTCGCCGCGATCGAGCAAGCCCTGGCCGATCAACCGGATGTCGCCGAGAAGATCCAAGGCGGCAAAGTTCAGGCCGCGGGTGCGATCGTGGGTGCTGTGATGAAGGCGACGAAAGGTCAGGCCGACGCCGCGAAAGTGCGGACTCTTCTGCTGGAGCATCTCGGAGTCGATGGCTGAGCCCCTCGTCTTCGCACCCGACTACCTGCTTCCTGTCCACATGCAGGGGGCCGTCGGGTACCGCGAAGGGCATGAACCCGATGCCGAACTTCTCGAGCGCGTGGGGTTCTTCGTTCCTGCGTACATCGAGCACCCGAACGCGGGCTGGATAGCGCGCATGCCGCGACTCGAAGTCGTTCAACTGCCGACGGTGGGTTTCGATGCCGTGGTGCCGAAGCTGCCGACCGGCGTGACCTTGTGCAACGCGGCGGGAGTTCACGAGCAAAGCACAGCCGAACTTGCTGTCGGCTCGATCATCACCGTGTGGCGTGGACTCGATCGAGCGGCCCGAGACATGGTCGAGGGAGCATGGAGTCATCGGCGCGGCCGCTCGTTGCAGCAAGCGCGCGTGGTGATCATCGGTGCCGGGGGAGTGGGAACGGCCATTGCGCGCACGTTGGAGCCCTTCGGTTGCGTCACCACCGTGCTGGCTCGTACCCGGCGCCCGAGCGTTGCCCCGATTGCCGATCTTCACGAGATCTTGCCCCGCACCGACATCGTGATCCTTGCGGTTCCGCTGACGGACGAGACGGCGGGAATGGTCAACGATGATTTCCTTTCGCGACTTGCTGACGGCTCGCTGGTGGTCAACGTCTCGCGCGGATCGGTAGCGGTCACCGAGGACATCCTTCGGCACGCAGGGCGCCTGGATTTCGCGCTGGATGTCACCGAGCCGGAGCCGTTGCCCGAGACCCACCGGCTGTGGTCGACTCCCGGTGTCTTCATCACTCCACACATCGGCGGTGACACCGACGCGTTTCCGCGACTGGCGCAGCAGTTGATCGGCGAGCAAGTGGAGTGCTGGCGGAACGATCAACCTCTGCGCAATGTGGTGGCTTCCGGCTGAATTCTGCGGACTAGGATTTGCCTATGCCAGACATCAAACCCCGCAGTCGCCAGGTAACCGATGGGCTCGAGCGGGCTGCGGCCCGTGGCATGTTGCGTGCGGTCGGTATGGGCGATGAAGACTTCACCAAGCCGCAGGTGGCCATCGCATCGAGCTGGAACGAAATCACGCCGTGCAATCTGTCGCTGAAGCGACTGGCGACATCGGCCAAGGAGGGGGTCCACGCCGCCGGCGGCTACCCGCTGGAATTCGGAACCATCTCCGTCTCCGACGGCATCTCCATGGGGCATGAGGGCATGCACTTCTCGCTGGTCAGTCGCGAGATCATCGCGGACTCGGTCGAGGCGGTTGTCGAAGCGGAAAGGCTCGACGGCATGGTCACCTTCGCCGGGTGCGATAAGTCGCTGCCGGGCATGCTGATGGCGTCGGCTCGGCTCGACGTGTCGTCGGTGTTCGTGTACGCCGGTTCCATTCTTCCCGGCCACGTGAAGCTGAGCGACGGTACGGAGAAGGACGTCACCATTATCGACGCATTCGAGGCCGTGGGTGCGTGCGCGCGTGGTTTGATGTCTCGAGAAGACGTCGACCGCATCGAGCGAGCCATTTGTCCTGGTGAAGGCGCCTGCGGGGGCATGTACACCGCTAACACGATGGCGAGTGCCGCCGAAGCGATGGGAATGTCGCTGCCGGGGTCAGCCGCTCCGCCTGCCGTCGATCGCCGCCGAGACACGCACGCACGCAAGAGCGGTGAGGCAGTGGTCGAGTTACTCCGCCTCGGCATAACCGCGCGCGACATCATCACTCGGCAGTCCCTCGAGAACGCCATTGCGGTGATCATGGCCTTTGGAGGCTCGACCAATGCGGTCCTGCATCTGTTGGCGATCGCCCATGAAGCCAAGGTCGACCTGCACATTGAGGACTTCCACCGCATCGGCTCGAAGGTGCCGCTGCTCGCGGACGTCAAGCCCTTCGGTCGATACGTGATGAGTGATGTGGATCGTGTGGGCGGCGTTCCGGTGGTGATGCGCGGGCTGCTTGATGCGGGCCTGCTGCACGGCGACTGCCTCACCGTCACGGGCAAGACGGTTGCCGAGAATCTGGCAGACATCGATCCGCCGGACCCGGACGGAACGATTCTGAAAGCGTCGAATGATGCGATCGCTCCGACAGGCGGCATCACGATCCTGTCGGGCTCGCTGGCACCCGAGGGCGCGGTCGTGAAGAACGCGGGTGTGGCGGTGGAGGTGTTCGAGGGAACCGCACGGGTATTCGAGCGGGAGCAGGCCGCCATGGATGCGCTCGAGGACGGGACTATCCAGGCTGGTGACGTCGT
>TARA_B100001093_G_scaffold268306_1_pt1 | contig 19655 bp, 16 predicted proteins | sample TARA_B100001093 | Tara Oceans TARA_B100001093 (sample SAMEA2623116) | marine metagenome | biome: marine biome (ENVO:00000447); feature: surface water layer (ENVO:00002042); material: "saline water (ENVO:00002010), including plankton (ENVO:xxxxxxxx)" | depth 5 m
CAAATATACAACCTTTTTCCTATTTAAAAAGAAAAATTATTGAATTAAGGTCTTATTGTTCGATGTTTTGGGCTTCTAAATGCAGAACGGTTTGTGCGGAACATTGGATTTTAAATTCAATGGGGTTACAGCAAACTTCGCAATCTTCTATGTAATTTTGATGGGATTGTGAGACATCCACTAAAATAGAAACAGATTCCCAGCAATAGGGACATTGGTAAAAATGTTCTTCCATCAGTTGTACTGTTCTATGGTTTCTGTAAGGTTTTCCCATTGCATCATCAAGCGTTCTAATTCTGTTTTTTTGGCTTGATAGGCATCAAAAAAATTGGGGGCTGCCACGGTGGTCTCATAATTGATTTCAAGTTCAAAGTCAATGGCTTTGATGTCTTTTTCTAATGCCGCGATAGCAGCTTCCAGCTTACTCAAACGGTTTTGAAGAGATTTAAATTTTTTTTGTACCTCATAAGAGCGTTTGTTGTCACTCTTTTTTTGTATTTGTTTCTGGGGTGTTTTTAACTCGGCCTCTCGCATGTTTTCCAATTGACGTTGCTCTAAATAAAAGTCTATATCGCCTAAATAAGGCTTTATTTTTTGATCTTTGAATTCGTATACAACATCGTTGAGGCCTTGTAAAAATTCTCGATCATGAGATACTAAAATCAAAGTCCCTTCAAAATTTTGCAAGGCAGATTTTAACACATTTTTAGATTGAATGTCCAAGTGATTGGTGGGCTCATCCATGACCAATACATTCAGAGGTTGCAAAAGCAATTTAGCCAAGGCCAAGCGGTTGCGTTCCCCGCCAGACAACACACTGACATACTTCTCAACAGCGTCCCCTCTAAACAAAAAGGCTCCCAAAATATCACGTACTTTAAAGCGGTTGGATTCATTGGCCGCATCAATCATAGTGTCGAGTACGGTTTTCTTCCCATCCAAATATTCAGCTTGATTTTGAGCAAAATAACCCAATTGAACATTGTGACCGAGCTTAAGCGTTCCATCAGCGGAAAGCTCTCCGACCAATATTTTGGCCAAGGTGGATTTACCTTGACCATTTTGGCCTACAAAAGCAATTTTTTGGCCCCTTTCTACCATGAGGTCAATATCATTTAAAACTTCTAAATCTCCGTAAGACTTTGAAATATTTTGAGTCTCCAAAACAACTTTTCCAGGGTTTAATGAAATAGGGAAGCGCACACTCATTACGGAGTTGTCATCTTCATCGACACGAATCCGCTCAATTTTATCTAATTTTTTTATCAGAGACTGCGCCATGGTCGCCTTGGTCGCCTTGGCTCTGAATTTTTCAATGAGCTTTTCTGTGTGCTCAATTTGTTTTTGTTGGTTTTTTTGGGCTGCTATTTGCAAGGTTTTTTGCTCGGCACGAAGCTTTAAATATTGAGAATATGGCTTTGGCATATCATAAATTTGGCCCAGCACAATTTCAATGGTACGGTTGGTCACATGGTCCAAAAACATTTTATCGTGAGAAACAATAACCACAGCGCCAGAGTAATTTTTTAAAAACTGCTCTAACCAAATTATAGATTCAATATCCAAGTGGTTGGTTGGCTCATCCAAGAGCAAGACATCATTCTTTTGAAGCAAAAGTTTGGCCAGTTCTATACGCATGCGCCAACCGCCAGAAAAGGTGTCAGTTAGCTTATCAAAATCAGACCTTTTAAAGCCCAAGCCAATTAAAATTTTTTCTGTTTCACCTTGGTAGTTGTAACCTCCTAAAATCTCATATTGTTGCTGTACTTCATTTAAATCTACCATAAAATCATGATAGGCTTGACTCTCATAATCAGTTCGCAGGGCAAGTTGTTTGTTAATGTCTTCTAATTGGCGTTCTAGCGCTTTGATTTCTGAAAATGCCTCGTAAGACTCTTCCAAAATAGTTCTACCATATGCAAAATCGATGTCTTGTTTTAAAAATCCGATATTAAGGTCCTTTTTTTCAAAACTAATCTGGCCTGAGTTATATTCTATTTCACCTGAAATGATTTTGAGTAAGGTCGATTTACCAGCCCCATTTTTCCCAATCAATCCAATACGGTTTCCAGATTGTAAACGAAAAGATACATTGTCAAATAGATCTTCTCCTTGAAAAGCAATACTGAGCTGGTGAACGTTTAACATCTTTTTATTTTAATGGATTGCAAAAATAACCAATTAAAGGACTTAAAAAAAGTAATATCCCCTATTGTAGCGGTACTTTAAATCGATTGATATTGATCTCATCAGAGAGTGGAATCCCATCTTCAATAAAATCGATCAAATTCTTGGCAACGGTTGGTGCAATGAGCACACCCCGGCTGCCCAAGCCGTTTAAAATATATAAATTTTTATAACTCTTGTGTTGCCCCACTAGAGGGCGACGGTCCGCTACGGTGGGACGAATACCCGCCTTTTGCTGGACTATATCAAAGGGGCAGTTAATAAGGGTTTTTAATTTATCAAGCAGTTCGTTTTTAGCAGCTTCTGTTGGGCAGTGGCTAAAATCCTTCCAGGCATAGGTCGATCCTACCAAATAGTGATCTTTGGCAGTGGGTATCACAAATACACTGGATTTTAGAATGACATTAGATTTTAACGCCGGGGCATATATGACCAATAATTCTCCTTTGGTACCCTCCAATGGTAAGTTTTGAAAAAATGGATTTTGTTTCATCCCAAAACCTTCTGCAAAAATCAATTTATTGGCTTTTATCCCTTTATAATTGATTTTACGTTCTAAATCTAATTTGGAATAATCAAAGGTTTCTTCAATAAAGAGGGCTTTAGATTTCAAGTGATTGCGGTAGCAATCTAAAAGTAACTTGGTGTCAATACGCCCTGTCTGATTGACTTTTCCCAATCCAAAGGGAGCGTTGATCTTGGGGTTGTCGTTGTTTATAATTTTTGAAACTAAAAAAGGGGTCAAGTCTGGTTTATCACATGCTAAAAACCAATTGTTCTGTTCTTCAATTGAATGAAAAACCCTGTAAATTGGACGCTGGTCATCAATCTTAATGTTTAAAAGTATTTCTAAGTCTGCATAAGTTGACAGTGCAAGCGGAGTTTGTTGATCGGCATCCCAAGCTTTGTTAAAACGCTTGAGAACTACGGGGTTATACAATCCGCTAGCAACGACGGAGGCGCGTTGAGAACTGTTGCTTATGAGAACAAAAGATTTGCCGCATTTGCGCAATCTTTCGCAAAGCATGACGCCTGCCAGCCCAGAGCCAACAATCAGATATTCAAATTTCATTTGATAAATTTATAAAAAAACGCCTCCCTGTAAGAGAAGCGTTTTGTTTATTTATTGTAGCTCTTAGTAGCTCCACATATCTTGCTCACGTTCTCTTATTTTTTCTTTGATGCGTTGGGACTCTAGAAGCTGCATTAAAGAATTTTTACCGATGTATTTTCTAATGTCACGATCTTGATAAACATTGGCTTCTTTGTAGACTGTTGCGGAAAAGCGTCTAGAATTGATTAAATGGTCAAAAGAAATAGGTTTTGACATATTCTTATCATTAAAAGCATAAGCCCTGTGCAAAATATCTCTTACCTCAGGAAAGAAGACCCAAAACATTGCTCTATACTCCCTGTCATCATCTAGAGAATCGTCTGTAGTTTCTATATCGTTACTGACAGTTGTTTCCTCTACTGCCTCAGAGTTGTCTGTAACTTCCTCATCAGCATCATTGCCATCATCCCAACCACCGAAGTCGTCATTTTCATAAGCAGATGACTGATTGTTGGAAGAACTGTCCGCATCTAATGTAAACTTTTCTTCAGCATCGGTTGCTACTGGCCCCAAAGCAATGGGTCTGTATCTCAACTGTGTCGCTTTTTTATCGAAATACCATATGCCTTTGATTAAGTATTTTCTAACATCTGAATACTCAAGCTGTTGATAATTGAAGTTTTCATCTCCCATAATAGAAGAGGCAGCGGCCTCCCATTGATCTCGATACTCTTTAACTTCATCATTGCGCCCTTCTCGTTGTAACTCAAGAAACTCGTCCGACAGCGGATCATAATTGACCCAGGCTTCATCTTCCGGAAAATCATAACCAATAGACTCAAGATATTTTCTCCATGATCCTGCTTCTTCGAAATGTTCAATCCCTTCCGTTAAGCCATCTGCATCAGTCCCAGGTTTGAGCCTTTTGTAAACTCGGATGCGTTCAATGTCCTTTTTACTCATTTCAGTTGTAAAATTTTCATCCAAATAAGGTTGAGCACCCACCATCGGATCTTCAATGGCACGCAATAGATAATGAATTAAGGGTCTTCTGTCTGAAGTTACTAGATCAATTTCAGTCGGAAAATAAAGTGGGAAATTTACACGCTGATTTAGATCTATGACCTCCCATGTTGTAAATGAAAAAATGATATCGTCATCGGAAACATATTCATACTGCAAAGGTGTATCCGATTCTTCAGTGATCTTTGAAACATTTTCAATATCCTTGGATGATTTTGTGTTTAAAAGATTCGCTGGCATTTGTGAAAAACACAAAATAGGTAGCGCCAGTAAGACTAAAAATAATTTTTTCATTTTATTTTAATTAATTGTTATGGATGGTCCTAAGGTCTTTTTACCAGAAGTTATTCCAACGTATAAAATATCTTTGATTGAAACGTCAAAGCCCTTTGGAGCTCTTTGAAGGTATTTCTTAGCAGCAGCGGAAAGTCTGTTACCAGTACATTCAAAAGTCCTAGCGCCAATTTTAATATTAAACGAACTTATTACAACTGATTTAGAAATTCCATAAGCTGGTGGATATATAGCAGAAACGGCAGAATTCGAAATGCTTCTTCTAGCCATTTTACCTGTTTCTAGACCATTAAAAAGAACTGTGGGCTCTGGAGCTCTTCGGATAAAAAACTTCTTTTTGTCGCTGAACTTATCGCCACCACTAAAGACTCCACTTATAATTAAATCAATCTCTTTTCCTTTCGAGGGTCTGATCTTGTAAAGCCCATCTCTATTGCCAGTAATTACAGCGTTATTCTCTGTTGTAGATAATTTGACAGAATTTGATGGTATTCCAGGAACAGAAATAATGACTTCATTGTCAAAATTTCTAAACAATGTATTTCTACCAATAACTTCTACAGAAGCAGCGTTTGGTTTTGGAATGACATCGTACTTGGCACTGATTGGGATGGTTATTGGTTCGTTATCACCTTCAACAAAAACAACATTCCCAGTAATTTCACGAGTTCCAACGCCTCCTACAGGGAAATCTAGAACAATGGCACCGTCCTCATTTAAAGACTTTCTTGGATCCAATTGTTCGCTGTTTATCTCAACGGATTGAGGCTCGAGATTCTTAGATTTCTTGCCCAAGATAATTTTCCCAGAAAATTTTGAGCCAGGGAAATATGCACTTCGATCAGAAACAACATAAGCATCAAAGTTTGCAAGAGTGGCATTGATTTTATACTGCCCGCCAATCATGGCTGAAAGTAATTCTGCTTGAAACCCTAGTGCATTGGCTTTTAGTACTGTTAGTTTTGTATTTGATGCCACTTCTGGAAATCCTTCGTAGTGATATCTAATCCAGTCCATGCTTACACCATCGCGATTTACCACCTTTTCGTCCGGTTTTAATAGGTCGTTAATTTGGGTTACGAGAGTGGCATAATTTTCATCAGATTTACCCTGATTAAGAGAATCTACAAGCGCTACAAAATCGTCTCTAAAAGATACTATTTCTCGAATAAATTCTTTTCCTTCATCTGTAAAAGTTTCTCCAATAAAAAACTTTTCATCATAGAAATCAGGTTTATCCATAATTTCATAATCAACTATGGAGTCTTTGATGCCTTTGACAAATTTCATCGGCATGTCGGGCCTGGGAAGACTGTTTAAGTAGCCAACAAACTTGGATGTTATTTTTTTGAGTTCGTCTTTTGCTGATTTCTTTTCTTGCCAGGTCTTTGGTTCTTTGTCAAAATTGATATCAATTGTTTTTTCAAAAGTAACAATACGATCTGATAGAGAAAGATTGTTAGTTTCAACTTGTTCAGAGATCATTCCAAAAGATTGTAATACCTCCTTAGACATATTAAGCGCCAACATTGCAATGAAAACCAAATACATTAGGTTGATCATTTTTTGCCTTGGACTTTCTTTAGCTCCAGCCATTTTCTAAAAATTTAAAATTATTATTAATTATTGTTAAAAAACAACTTTTATTTTTTTGTGGTCATTGCTGACAACATACCTCCGTAAACACCATTGAGAGAAGATAAGTTAGAGGCTAGAGATTCCATTTGCTCTTTGACTTTATTGGCATTTTCTATGGATTCTGTATTAATTTCTGCTTGCTTAGAAGCGCTTTCTAATTGTGATTTATAAAGATCATTGATTGATTTCATTTGATCTGTTGCCTTACTAATCTGCTCATTGTATTTTTTTTGAAGGGCCTCAGGGGCTTTTACAGACATTGTTTCTTCTGCAGCAGCGTCATCGCCGACCAAAGCAGGATAGACGTTTTCCCATTTATAGCCTTCTTCAGGGGGATCAAAAGCAGATAATGCGAAAATTATCGCTTCGGTAACAAGACCAATTGTAAGGAGAGTGTTGCCAGACAGTGGGCCAAGATCTTTGTGAATAATTTTCATTAATGCACCAATAATTACAACGGCAGCTCCAAGACCGTATGCCATATTCATTACTTTTTTGTTGATTTTTAAAGCCATAATTTGTTATTTTTCAAAGTTAAATTGTATTTAATATTATTTTAATTGGTTGCTGCGTTCGCAGTTGCATCGGCTCCAAGATAATCTTGCACCGTTCTAAAACCGATAAAACTCCTTGCAGAATCTGCATACTCATAATCCCGAGTACTCACTTGTAGAAAGTAAGCAACGTCTTTCCACGAGCCACCACGAATTATTTTTTTAGGGTTTTCTTTATCGTTTATATTTGGATTGAACGATGCAGAAAATTCATAAGAGGAGGAATTGTAGGATGAATTGACCCATTCTGAAACATTCCCAGCCATATTGTACAAGCCGTAGTCATTTGGCTCATAAGCGTCTGCTTCAACAGTGTAGAGCGCTTGATCTGCAGCATAGTTACCTCTCAAGGGTTTAAAATTTGCCAAAAAGCACCCACGGTCATTTTTAGCATAAGGGCCTCCCCAAGGAAATGTGGCGCCTTCTAAACCACCTCTGGCTGCATATTCCCACTCGGCTTCTGAAGGCAATCTAAACATATTGACGTTTTGCTTTTTCTTACCTTTTTGATATGTATTCTTATTGAGCGTTCTCCATTGACAAAAAGCATCAGCTTGTTCCCAAGTTATTCCAACCACTGGGTAATCTCCATAAGCCTCATGCCAAAAATAATCATTGTGCATTGGAACGTTATAAGCGTATTCAAAATCTCGTATCCATACAGTTGTGTCAGGGTAAACTTTAATAGGGTATTTGTCTATAAAATCACTGCGTTTGAGTTCCTTGTAGTTTGCTGCGTCCTCAATATCCATATAAGTGTATTGAAACTCAAATTGACTGACATCCCATGTTCGTTGCCCATTGTACCATTCATCTGGAGGGAGGTACATCCCGTCCATAACTTCTGCATACAACACGTCTGGGTAATCCTCAGCATCAAAAATTAAATCCACGTCTCTGTTAATTTTGCGTTGCTCATCTCCATAAGTATCGAGCATATACTGCTCGTAAGGGGATAAATCTTCAGGATCTCCAGAATCGACGTAAGCATAAGCACCGATACCGTCATCTTCTTGAGTTTTACCTTCTAGATCGGCTAAATCTGCAAGTTTATCTCGCAAAATAGAGTCTCTAACCCACTCGACAAACTGTCTGTATTCGCTGTTGGTAATCTCAGTATCGTCCATATAGAAGGAGCGTACACTGACGGTTCTTGTTGGAGCGTCTTGAAGATCTACAATATCGTCGTCAGATTTTCCCATTACAAAAGCACCTCCGGGGATCAAACTCATGCCGTAGGGTTTTTCAGGATGCCATCTTTTACCTTTGACACCGATCAGCTCTCCCTTTCCTTTATTTTTGCTTCCACATCCAAAAAAAAGAATTGAAGCTAAAACTAAAAATATGGTTTTTTTCATAGTATATCTGTAGAGGTTGATTTAACCTTTAAAGTTTAAGATGGTAAACTTATCTATATATTTTTAAAATTACAACTTTTTTTCGTTTAATATTCTCAATTGAATGTTAAACTAAATCGGGTCAGCCTTTTTTATAGGCCTTGTACCAACGCTCAGGAATTTGACCTTTAATAGCAATGTCATAATCGCTTTGCGTGCAAGCTAATAACGTGTATTTGCTGCGTTTAGTATTTAAATTGTTGGTTAATGGCGTTTGAATCCACCAACGTCCGGTTTTTAAGCTCTTATAATAAATGAGTTCGTGCCCTTGTACTAGAACGGTATATTTGTTAAATTCATCTAAGTTTTCAAAGTTATCGTCATTTACTCTGCAATTAAATCCTTCTATAAAATACCAAATCATCTGTGCGATTAGCATGGTCGTCGCTTCATCATCTGGAGATGGGTTGTATTCGTATATACCGAATGAACTAACTCTGTTGCTGATGCCAGCATAGCGTGTTGCAGCGCAAATTTCTTGCCCATCAAAGCCATTTGGGGAATATTTCTGTTTGATATTTACTTCAGAACATCTAACCGAGTTTAAATCAACTGTTACCAAATCGGCATCTCTCATCACCGGCTCGACAGTTTTTATATCAGAATGTAGATCACCGAGTCTATAATATTCAAAATATAATTTTTCCATCAAGTCTATTTCTTCCTGAGCGTTGAAATAAGTTTGATAGCCCAAAGCGGAATAATTAAACAAATTGTAGGGCTTTTCTAAAATAACCTTTCCAATATAACTGTGGTTTGATATCGGTTTTGATGAATCCCCCAAATCAAAACTTTTATCAACATTGACAATATTAATCATAGGCTTGACTTTGTCATACGCCCGGTACTGCGCATAGGTAAGGTCTTGACTCCCCCCAATGATAACTGGAATGATCTTTTTTTTCAGAAGGTTTGAAACCGTTTCTGAAAGTGCAAAGTAAGTATCCTCTACGCGATCGCCCATTAGAATATCACCTAAATCTGCAATTTGGCTCGACCAGTTCCCAGGGAACAAACGGTACAATGAATTGCGAATCTCAGTTAAATTAAAGGAGGTTTCCAGACAATTTTCAGAATTCCTAGATTCTAAAACTCCCACAATTGCAATGTCCACACCTTCTAAGTCGGGAAAATTATCAGATTCATGTATCTTTAGCTTTCTACCTAGCGTCTGGAAATGAGATAATTTAAGAACCTCAACAAGGCGGTCAGAAATTGGAGAAAGCAGGTTGGTATTCATCAATTAATTCTTTTTTGAACCTTTTTTAATCTTTTTTTTAGGGGTCTTTTTTTCAATAATTAATTGGACTTCCTTTAGGGTAAGTTTAGCAGCATCGACTGTTTTTGGAAGCTCGATTTTAGTTTTTCCCTTTATGATGTGATGCCTTCCCCATCGTGCTTTTTCAACGCGAATGCCTTCCTCACTCCAGTCGTGGACAATTTTATCAATTTCCTTTTGGATTTTGTCTTTAATAAGGGTTTCAATATCATCGGATGAAAGGTTGTCCCAATCGTATTTTTTATTGACGTTGATAAACATATCATTCCATTTTATAAAGGGTCCAAAACGACCTTTACCCTTTTGAACTGGAAGCCCTTCGTATTCATAGATGGGGGCGTCAGCCTTGGCTTTTTGTTCGATAATTTCAATGGCTTCTTCGATTTCAATTCTCAGTGGATCCATGCCTTTTGGAAGCGAGATGAATTTTTTCCCATGCTTGACATAGGGGCCAAACCGGCCATTGTTAACCAAAACATCCTCATTTTTATAAAGCCCTAAATCCTTGGGTAATTTAAATAAATCCAAGGCTTGCTCAAAAGTAATAGAGCTGAGCTGGAAATTCGGAGGAACTGATGCGAAAATCTGCTTTTCCTCGTCATCTGTTGTTCCAATTTGAGCCATGGGGCCAAATTTACCCAAACGCACGCTGATTTGACGGCCTGTACCAGGGTCTTTTCCTAAAATACGTTCTCCAGATTCACGGTTGGCATTTTGACGTACATCTTCAACTTGGGGATGGAAATTGCCATAAAAGCGCTTCATCATTTCAGTCCAATCTGCCTTACCGGTAGCAATGGCATCAAAGTCCGCCTCTACCTTGGCCGTAAAATTATAATCTAAAATGGCTTCAAAATGATTCACTAAAAAATCCGTGACAATCATACCAATATCTGTGGGAACCAACTTCCCTTTGTCCGAACCATATTTTTCTGTCTGTAATGTTTCCGAGAGGTCCGCAGACGCAAGTGTCATTACATTGTAGGATCTTTGTTGACCTTCAACACTGCCCTTTTCTACATAATTTCTGTTTTGGATGGTAGAAATCGTCGGTGCGTAAGTAGAAGGCCGTCCTATGCCCAGCTCTTCTAATTTCTTTACCAAGGAAGCTTCAGTAAAACGGTAAGGAGGTCTTGAAAAACGCTCAGTTGCAACAATTGCGTTGTTTGTCAAAACTTCATTCAATTCCATGGCTGGTAGCATGCCCTCTTGCTCGGTATTTTCATCATCAGTCCCCTCTAAATAAACTTTTAAAAATCCATCAAAAGTGATGACTTCTCCATTGGCTGTAAAAATCTTATCATGCGCTTTAGTGGCTATTTTGACATTGGTCCGTTCCAATTTTGCCTCAGCCATTTGAGAGGCAATGGCGCGTTTCCAGATCAACTCATAAAGCCTGGCTTGGTCTCGCTCAACTGCCACTGAATGGGTGGAGAAATTAGTGGGGCGTATGGCTTCATGCGCTTCTTGAGCCCCTTTGGCTTTGCCTTTAAAATTTCTTGGAGTACTGTAGGCGTCTCCATAAGCTGTGGTAATTTCCTTGGCAGCTGCACTTCTAGCTTCTTGAGATAGATTTACACTATCAGTACGCATATAAGTAATGAGTCCAGCCTCGTATAAACGCTGGGCCATATTCATGGTTTTACTAACAGAAAAATACAATTTACGTGCAGCCTCTTGTTGTAATGTCGAGGTTGTAAACGGGGGTGCTGGGGATTTTTTAGCGGGTTTTTTATCCAAGGCAGAAACCGTAAATTCTGCATTGGTATTCTTTTCTAAAAATGTTTTGGCTTCTTGTTTTGTGTCAAACGCTTTGGAAAGTTTGGCTTTAAAAACCTGTGCTTTAGAGGTGGTGAAACGGGCTTCAACTCTGTAGAAGCTCATGGTTCTAAAGGCTTGTATTTCTCGCTCGCGCTCTACAATTAATCGCACAGAAACGGATTGTACTCTGCCCGCGGAAAGGCCGCCTTTGACCTTTCGCCAAAGTACTGGGGAAAGCTCATAGCCTACAATTCTATCTAGTACACGGCGGGCTTGTTGTGCATCTACCAGGTCGTAATCTATGCTGCGTGGGTTCTCAACAGCTTTTTCAATGGCCGATTTTGTAATTTCATGAAACACAATACGTTTGGTCTTGGACTTATCGAGCTTTAGTGTTTCAGCTAAATGCCATGCGATGGCTTCTCCTTCTCGGTCCTCATCACTTGCCAACCAAACGATCTCCGCTTTTTTAGCCAGATCTTTCAAAGTTTTTACAACCGCTTTTTTATCTTTAGTAACTTCATATTTTGGGGAAAAATCACCCTCTACATCAACCCCCAGCTCTTTGGATGGAAGGTCCGCAATATGTCCAAAACTGGATGCAACTTTAAAGTCTTTTCCTAAAAATTTTTCGATGGTCTTGGCCTTGGCAGGCGACTCTACAATAACAAGATTTTTGGCCATAGGGAGGTTTATTGAAGCCACAAATGTAGATTTTTTTTTCGATTGTAGTTTTTAAATTTTTCCCAAAATTGAAAATACAAGCTCACAACAAAATTAAAATTAAAAGAAATAAAATTATTTAATGCAATGAAAATCAATTATTTAAATAACATTAAGCAGCCTCAACCCCAATGGTTTTTTTATAAATTATATAAATTGGAATTTGGACAAAACAACCAAAAAACACAGCCCCTAACCCGCAAGTAGCAATGGTCAATACATATATCAAAAGAATATTTAATAGGGTTGTGACAAATGTCAGACCCCATTTTTTATGGCCTAATTTAAAAGTTAATTTAATAATTTCTGATATTTTTAGTTCAGAGTTGTAAGCAAACACAGGCGCCAAAAACATCAGTGGAATCATAACATAAAAAATGGGCAGCACAAACAACAACAAAGCAACCATGGTGATTCCAAAATAAATCAACACCAATAAAATGGCTTTTTTCAATTCCTTGGCTTTAAAAAAGTAGAAAAAATCTAAAAATACAAATCCTTGACCACAGTCCATTTGCTTGATAATTCTAAAAAAACCGAAAGACACTATGTTGGTCGCAATAGACAATAAAAAAATCAATACAAAAAGAAGCGAATAGCTCAGAACAGAATCACTTTCAAAAATGTCAAGGGGCAAGGGAGAAGCGAATTCTGAATTGGTACTCTGCCCAATATTATTAAAGTCAAAGCTAAGATTTAGCATCAACAATGGAGCACTTAGAATCAACCCTATAAGCTGCACTAGAACCCCCTGAAGCCATACGGTCTTAAACACTGCGATAGATTCGTTAAACAACTCTGAAAAATCAATAGGCATTGCATTGGCGATCTTTTGATACGTATTGTCAATCCTTTTCATAATTTTTTTTTGAAAAATAGCCTTTATTGTTGGCACTTTCAAATATATATTACAATTTTAAACATGACACTTTGTCATAAAATTTAAAAAATTGTATCTTTGACCATTAATTCCAAAAAATCGCAATCACTACTGATGGAAAAAGTCATAAACGAGGCCAAACAAGGCACTTCTCTAACACTAGCACCGAAAAGAGAAAACACCAAGAAGATATTCATCGAAAGCTATGGCTGTCAAATGAACTTTAGCGACAGTGAAATTGTAGCCTCTATTTTACACAAAGAAGGCTATAACACCACAGTGAAATTGGAAGATGCTGATTTGGTGCTGGTCAATACTTGCTCAATCAGAGATAAAGCAGAACAAACGGTTCGCAAACGCCTTCAAAAATACAATGCTGTTAAGCGACAAAACCCTAAAATGAAAGTTGGTGTTTTAGGATGTATGGCGGAGCGCTTAAAAAGTAAATTTCTTGAAGAAGAAAAAATTGTAGACTTGGTAGTAGGACCCGATGCTTATAAAGACTTACCAAATCTCATCGCCGAAATTGAGGATGGTCACAGTGCCGTAAACGTATTGCTTTCAAAAGAAGAAACCTATGGTGATATTGCCCCCGTAAGATTGAACTCAAATGGGGTGACTGCCTTTGTTTCCATCACACGAGGTTGCGATAATATGTGTACGTTTTGCGTAGTGCCTTTTACTAGAGGGCGAGAACGCAGTAGAGATCCTCAAAGCATCCTTGCTGAAATCAATGATTTAAGACTAAAAGGTTATAAAGAAGTGACATTATTAGGTCAAAACGTTGACAGTTACCTTTGGTATGGTGGTGGACTAAAAAAAGATTTTAAAAAAGCTTCGGACTTACAAAAAGTAACCGCCACCGATTTTTCAAAACTTCTAGACTTGTGTGCCAATTCCCAACCCAAAATGCGGTTTCGTTTTTCTACCTCCAACCCACAAGATATGTCCATCGATGTGATAAAGACCATGGCCAAATATGAAAATATTTGCAATTATATTCACTTGCCAGTGCAAAGCGGTAGCAACCGAATTTTAAAAGCCATGAACCGCCAACACAGCAGAGAGGATTATTTCGAACTCATTGACAATATCAAAACCCACTTGCCAGACTGTGCAATTTCTCACGATTTAATATGTGGTTTCCCAAGTGAAACGGAACAAGACCACAAAGACACTTTGAGTCTTATGGCGTATGTGAAATACAGTTTTGGCTATATGTTTTCATACTCTGAGCGCCCTGGAACCATGGCTGCGAGAAAATTAAAAGATGACATTCCAGAGAAAATTAAAAAACGCCGCTTGCAAGAAGTCGTTGACTTACAACAAAAACACAGTTTAGATAGAACTCAAGAATTTCTAGGACAATTTACCGAAGTCCTCATTGAAAAAAGTTCAAAAAAATCTGAGGCAGACTGGGCCGGTCGAAACCCTCAAAACACCATGGTTGTATTTCCAAAAGAACACTATGATATTGGCGACTATGTGATGGTGAAAATTGAAGACTGTACAAGTGCAACACTTAAGGGTAAAGCAATTGATTATTCAAAAAACAATTAAGAGATGGAAACCGTTCAATCCATAAAACAACGATTTGGCATCATAGGAAATGACATTGGCTTGAATCGTGCCATTGAGAAAGCGCTGCAGGTAGCGCCCACGGATATTTCCGTATTGGTTACAGGAGAAAGTGGGGTTGGAAAAGAAGCGATACCTAAAATTATTCACCAACTTTCACACCGCAAACACGGAAAATACATTGCCGTGAATTGTGGAGCAATCCCGGAGGGAACCATTGATAGCGAACTTTTTGGACACGAAAAAGGGGCTTTTACAGGCGCCAGTCAAACACGATCTGGATATTTTGAAGTGGCGGATGGCGGAACCATTTTTCTGGATGAGGTTGGGGAATTGCCTTTGACCACCCAAGTAAGATTGTTGCGTGTGCTTGAAAATGGCGAATTTATCAAAGTGGGGTCTAGTAAAGTTCAAAAAACGAATGTTCGAATCGTTGCTGCTACCAATATTCAAATGTTTGAAGCGATAAAAAAAGAAAAGTTTAGAGAAGATTTATACTACCGTTTGAGTACCATTGAAATTCCAATTCCAGCTTTGCGCAAAAGAAAACAAGACATTCATTTATTATTTCGAAAATTTTCAAGTGATTTTGCACTTAAGTATAAAATGCCGACCATTCGTTTACTCGACGATGCAGTTCAACTCCTACAAAATTACCGATGGAGTGGGAATGTCCGTCAATTGAGGAATGTGGCAGAACAAGTTTCGGTCCTTGAGTCTACTAGAGACATTGCGGCCTCTGTACTCAAAGGCTACCTGCCTGATATGGGCACACAATTACCTGCGATTGTAAACAAAGAAACGTCTGGCAGTGACTTTTCAAACGAAAGAGAAATTTTATATAAAGTTCTCTTTGACATGAAAAGCGATTTAAATGATCTAAAAAAACTCACTCTTGAGTTGATGGAAAATGACAATCACAAAGATGTTCAAGAAAAAAATGAACACTTGATACAAAAAATATACAAAGATCAAAACCTCAGTAATTCAAAGCACGAAAGTCAAATTTTATCTCTCTCAGAATCAAACCAGAAAAACGAAACCATAGAAATCGTAAAACCAAATGAAAATTATGATTTTATTGAAGATATTGATGAGGAAGAAGAAACCCTATCCCTACACGACAAAGAGCTTGAATTGATAAAAAAATCTTTGGATCGTCACAAGGGTAAGCGAAAATTGGCGGCTGATGAACTTGGAATTTCAGAACGTACACTCTACCGCAAAATCAAACAATATGACCTTTAGCATCAACAAGAGAGTAATTTTAGTCAGTATATGTCTAGCCGTTTTAGGTTGTGGGTCCTATTCCTTTACTGGGATTTCAATTGGGAGCGATACCAAGACATTTCAGGTCAATTACTTTCAAAATACAGCCAATTTAATTGAGCCTGGAATTGAAAGGGACTTCACATTAGCATTGCAAGACATCATTTTAAATCAAACCAATTTATCCTTGGTAAAATACAATGCGGACATTCTTTACGAGGGAGAGATTGTTGAATACCGCATCTCTCCAACCACGGCAACCGCCAATAATACAGCCGCACAAAACCGACTCACCATAAGTATTAATGTTCGGTTTTTTAATAAAAATGACGAAGAAGCAGACTTTGAAAAGCGATTTTCCTTTTTTTACGATTACGCTGGAAGTGCCCAACTCATTGGATCACAAAAAACGACCGCTATAAATGAAATTTACGAGCGCATCACCCAAGACATCATCAATGCCTCTTTAGCCAACTGGTAGTATGAACAGAACAAATTTTTCAAATTTATTAACACTATCTTCCCGTTTAAGCTTGGAGGAGACTGAACAAATTGCATCAATTGTAAAAGAATTTCCGTACTTCCAGGCAGCGCGAGCCCTTTATCTTAAAGGATTGAAAAATCAAGAAAGTTTTAAATACAATAAAAGCCTAAAAACAACCGCAGCCTATACCAGTGATCGCAGTGTTTTATTTGATTTTATCACCTCGGATTCCTTTGTGCAAAATGCGGTTGCAGAGCAAATAAAACAAAACCACGAGGGTTTAAAAACCATTCCAGTCTTAGATTTTGAAGATGTTTCAATACAATCTCCAGGCCTTACCAATACTTTAGAAGTTAAAGATAAAAAAGAAGAAGAGGTGTTGAATTTGGGAATGCCTTTAAAATTTGATAAAGGGGAGGCACATTCCTTTTCTCAATGGCTAAAACTTACAAAAATATCGCCAATTGATCGCTCCAATAACAATCTAGAATCTAGCCCAAAACAGCAAAAAAATATTAATTTAATTGATGCCTTTATCGCTAAAAACCCAAAAATACAACCCCAAAAAAAATCAGAGCCGATTGAAGATTTAGCCAGTGACCCAGATTTAGAACCCATCGCATTGATGACTGAAACGCTTGCCAGAATTTATCTCGAACAAAAAAACTTCAAAAAAGCCCTACAATCCTACAAGATTTTAAGTTTGAAATATCCAGAAAAAAGTAGTTTATTTGCAGACCAAATTAAAGCAATAAAAAAAATTCAAGCAAAAAATAAAAACACATGAGTACGTTCTCTATATTTTTAATATTAATTGTTATTGTGGCCTTTTTATTGGTGGTCGTGATCATGGTTCAAAACCCAAAAGGTGGTGGCCTTTCGTCCTCATTTGGTGGGGGTGGTGGCCAACAATTGGGAGGCGTTAAAAAAACGACTGATTTTCTAGACAAGAGCACTTGGGCGCTAGCCATCTTGCTCCTCGCTTTGATCCTGCTTTCAAACTTGTCTATTGTGGGGCCTGACTCAAGTCAAGAATCCAAAGCTCTAGATCCTGACACCAATACATCCATTCCTAGCTCTGAAGTACCCGCTGAAGAAATTCCATTGGGCAATGCTGTTGAAGCTCCCGAGTAGTCTAAGTTGTGTAAACGGCCCTACGGCCATTGCTATCGCTTTAAGACTGAAAGTTTGTCAGTCATTTACAAATGGCACAATTTTAGTAAAATTTGAAATATAAAAATCAATAAATTAATTAGTAGTATGGCTTTAAAAATCAAACCTTTAGCAGATAGAGTTCTTGTTGAACCTATGGCTGCAGAAACCAAAACTGCTTCTGGTATTATCATTCCTGACAATGCCAAAGAGAAGCCACAAAAAGGTAAAATTGTTGCCGTTGGAAATGGCACCAAAGATGAAAAAATGACTGTCAGTGTAGGCGATACAGTTCTGTATGGCAAATATGCTGGAACTGAATTAAAATTCGAAGGTCAAGATTATTTAATAATGCGAGAGAGCGATCTTCTTGCAATTGTATAAATTTAAAAAATAAAAAATGGCAAAAGATATTCAATTTGACATAGACGCACGCGATGGATTGAAACGCGGCGTTGACGCGCTGGCCAATGCTGTAAAAGTAACCCTTGGCCCCAAAGGACGCAACGTAATTATTAGTAAAAGCTTTGGTGCACCCCAAGTGACAAAAGACGGGGTCTCCGTTGCTAAAGAAGTAGAGCTCGAAGATGCACTTGAAAACATGGGTGCACAGATGGTTAAAGAGGTTGCTTCAAAAACAAATGATCTAGCAGGAGATGGAACGACAACCGCCACTGTTCTAGCGCAAGCAATAGTAAAAGAAGGTCTTAAAAATGTCGCTGCTGGTGCCAATCCGATGGACCTTAAGCGCGGTATTGACAAGGCGGTACAAGCCATCGTTGCAGACTTAGAAAAACAAGCCAAAAAAGTTGGAAATTCATCTGAAAAAATCATGCAGATTGCTTCCATCTCTGCCAACAACGACATGACCATTGGCGAATTAATTGCGGAAGCTTTTGGGAAAGTTGGAAAAGAAGGGGTCATCACTGTTGAAGAAGCCAAAGGAACCGACACCTATGTTGATGTAGTAGAAGGAATGCAATTTGATCGTGGCTACTTGAGCCCTTATTTTGTGACGGATTCAGATAAAATGATTGCTGATTTGGAGAACCCCTACATCTTATTGTTTGATAAGAAAATTTCAAACCTTCAAGAAATTTTACCCATTCTAGAACCCGTGGCTCAGTCTGGGCGTCCATTGTTAATTATTGCAGAAGACGTTGAAGGTCAAGCTCTGGCCACATTGGTTGTCAATAAATTAAGAGGTGGGCTTAAAATTGCGGCGGTTAAAGCACCTGGATTTGGTGACAGACGCAAAGCGATGTTGGAAGACATTGCAATTCTTACCGGTGGAACAGTCATTTCTGAGGAACGGGGTTTTTCACTTGAAAATGCCGATCTTGAAATGTTGGGTACTGCCGAAACTGTGACCATTGACAAAGACAATACAACGATTGTCAATGGATCTGGAAAGGCGACTGATATCAAAGCGCGTGTCAATCAAATAAAAAATCAGATTGAGAGCACCACAAGTGATTACGACAAAGAAAAACTACAAGAACGCTTGGCCAAATTGGCGGGTGGTGTTGCTGTCCTTTATGTTGGCGCAGCAAGTGAAGTAGAAATGAAAGAGAAAAAAGACCGTGTAGATGACGCTTTACACGCCACACGAGCCGCTGTTGAGGAAGGCATTGTTGCCGGTGGTGGAGTGGCATTAGTAAGGGCGCAAAAAACTCTTGAAAAAATCAATGATGTCAATCTTGATGAAGTGACTGGAATTCAAATTGTTTCAAGAGCCATTGAGTCTCCACTTCGCACCATTGTTGACAATGCTGGAGGCGAAGGCAGTGTCGTTATAAATAAAGTTGCTGAGGGCAAAGGAGATTTTGGATATGATGCCAAAGGAGACGCCTATGTAGACATGCTTAAAGCAGGTATTATTGACCCCAAAAAAGTAACTCGTGTTGCCTTGGAAAATGCAGCATCAGTTGCCGGTATGATACTGACTACAGAGTGTGCTTTGATCGACATCAAAGAAGATGCACCAGCCATGCCTCCAATGGGTGGCGGTGGAATGCCTGGAATGATGTAATATTTTTTTAAATCTTACAAATAAAAAAAGCGCTGTTATAACAGCGCTTTTTTTATTTGTGAAATTAGAATTAAAGTTTGTGATCTTTAACAACTTTCAAATCTCGGTACCTGCAACAGTTGTCCAATTTTTCGTAGGCTTCAACAGAAGCCTTCAATGTTTTTGTATCATGTCCAACTGCTGTAATATTCGATTTTATGGTTTCTATATCAACTTTCCGTGCATTGTAAATAAGCTGTAATTGATGTGTTTCCAAATTCCAAACAGCCGATTTAACCCCTTTGGTTTTTAGACTGGCCTTTTCAATACGCTTTTTACACATCCCACAAACCCCATCAACTTCAAGAATT
>TARA_B100001093_G_scaffold267613_1_pt1 | contig 19637 bp, 22 predicted proteins | sample TARA_B100001093 | Tara Oceans TARA_B100001093 (sample SAMEA2623116) | marine metagenome | biome: marine biome (ENVO:00000447); feature: surface water layer (ENVO:00002042); material: "saline water (ENVO:00002010), including plankton (ENVO:xxxxxxxx)" | depth 5 m
TTGGCAAACCGCTCCTTCATGAATGAAACCCAAGAAAGTATCTTGTATCGGCAATTATTTACGTTTTATTACTGCATTCGTAGCGTTAACAATAGCATCAGAATTAATATTCAAATGTGACATTAACTCTGTAGTGTCTCCACTTTCACCAAACCTATCATTTACTCCTACCATTTCTAGCGGTGTGGGTTTATTTCGAGATAGATATTCAGCAACACTTCCGCCTAAACCACCAATAATTGAATGATCTTCAACAGTCACAATACATCCACATTGTTCAGCAAGTTTATTGATTAATTTTCCATCCAGAGGTTTTATTGTATGCATATCAACTACACATGCATTAATCCCATTGTTGGCTAATTTACTAGCGGCTATTTTCGCCTCATTTACCATTACGCCACAGGCTATTATGGCGACATCGTTTCCATCTTCGATAATATTACCCTCACCTATTTTTATTTTCTTTACGCTTTCTTCATCGTAAATTCTTGGTACTTTGTTCCTAGCTGTACGGGTATATGATGGCATGTTGTGATTTAGTAATTGTAATGTTAATTCTTCTGCAGATAGATCATCACATGGATGCATCACTGTCATATTTGGTATAGTTCTGTAAATAGCTAAATCTTCTATTGACTGAGCACTACTACCATCAGTTCCAGTATGTATTCCTCCATGACTTCCACAAATATGAACTATTAACCCTGGTCTAGCAATTCCATTTCTTACTTGTTCGAATGCTCTTTCAGTAAAAATGGCAAATGTACTTGCGAAAGGAATTTTTCCTGATGATGCCATTCCCGCAGAAACCAGCATCATATTTTGTTCTGCTATGCCCATTGAAACAGTTCGCTCTGGATATTCAGCTCTAAATAGACAAGATTTTGTTGATTTTCCTAAGTCTGCTTCCAGTACCACTACTCTCGGATCCTCTGCCAATTTCAGTAGTGCCGATCCATACCCATCTCTCGATGCTCCACCAGTAGATGGAGCACTCATGATAATTCCTCCAATGCTAGTCTTAATTCATCATCATTTGGCGCCTTCCCATGGAATGAGGGATTATTTTCCATAAATGAGACTCCTTTGCCTTTTACAGTATGAGCAACTATTGCACAAGGGCGTTCAAGGTCGTTAGTAGCCAAATCTATTGCCTTGGTAATTTCATTCATATTGTGTCCATCAATTTCGATTATTTTCCAACCAAATGATTCAAATTTTTTCCCAATATCTCCAATTTCCATTTGTACTTCCATAAAATCATCATTTTGAATTCTATTTCTATCAATTATTACATTTAGGTTTCCTGTTTTATGAAAATCTGCAGCCATTGCTGCTTCCCAAATTTGTCCTTCTTGAGTCTCACCATCTCCTATCATGACCCAAATATTTCTTCGACTGTTATCCATTCTAGCCGCAATTGCACATCCTAATCCGAATGAGAGCCCCATACCCAAACTTCCAGCAGAAAAATCCACTCCATTTGTCCATTTCATATCTACATGCCCCTGACAAACTGAGCCAAGAGATCTAAAACCATCAATATCATTCTTAGAAATTATACCTAGGTTGTGAAGCATAGAGTATACTGCTGGGCTTGCATGACCTTTACTCATAATGAATCTATCACGATCATCCCAATTTGGTTCATCTAATTTGAATCTAAATCCAGTTCCATACAGGCCTACTATCAAATCTATTGCAGATAACGATCCTCCTGGGTGCCCTGCTCCTGCTTTGTGTACCATTTCCACAATATCTATTCGGCATTTTCTTGCCATTTCCATTAAATCTGCTTCATTCAGGTTAATATTAGCACCCCTTATGTTAACCTGTCATTGAAATTGGCTATTGATAGTTTGCAGTGATGTAACTCCTATTGTTCAATACATTGGTTGATATTTGTTGAGTATATCGGGTAGTTGTAGGAATATGATTGGGACGCCCCTTGCTGGAAATAATAACTGGAGAAAAGTCTTACAAAACTTTTCTTTACCTGTGTCAGTAAAACATGATTCTCTACTTGCTGAATGTTACAATATCTTAGTTAATGGAGGGTATATTGATGTTGAGTTGGGAACTAAACTTTTTGAATCTCCAAACCTATCTGGAATTTCAGCTCTTGCAGACTTGATTAAGAAGTCTAGATTTGGTAATTATGTTTATTTTAACGATAATTTACATGTTAATACTACAAATATTTGTGTATTAGCATGTAGGTTTTGTGCGTTTCGTAAAGGCCCTAGGCACAATGATGCATATGCCTTAAGCGTAGATGAATATTTACATCGAATAAAACCCTACAGTGAAATTATTGATGAAGTACACTCAGTTGGAGGCTTGCATCCTGATTGGACGGTAGAGTTCTATGAAGAATTATATCGTGCAGCGAAGAAAACATTTCCTCACATACATATCAAATCGTTAACAGCTGTAGAAGTGAAGCATATTTCCTCTAGAAGTGGACTAACTGTAGAAGAAACACTTTCCAGATTGAAATTAGCAGGATTAGATTCTCTTCCAGGTGGTGGGGCTGAAATTCTGGTAGATAGTGTTAGAAACAGAATTTGTAGAGGCAAAGAATCTTCTGAAGAATATCTCGCAATTCATGAAATTGCACACGGATTAGGTATCAAAACAAATTGTACTATGTTGTTTGGAACGGTTGAAACAGTCCGAGAAAGAGCAATTCATCTCCATAAATTAAGAATTCAACAAGATGTTAGTAATGGTTTCCAGTGCTTCGTCCCATATCCTTTCCTCCCTGATAAATCAAGACTTCCTGAAGCACAGTTAGCATCATTGAATGAAATCATTAGAGTAATTGCGATTTCAAGAATTATGTTAGATAATATTCCTCATATCAAAGCGTATCGTATGAATATAGGTAGTAATGTCGCTTCAATTGCACTCAATTCTGGTGCAGATGATATTGATGGTACAGTTAATCATGAAGAAATTATGCATGAGGCTGGTAGTTCAGCCAGACTTGATAGTGACAGCGAGGAGTTAGCTAAGATAATTGAGAATGTCAACTCAACTCCCATCAAAAGGAATACAACATATTCTAATTTTACACGTTATAAGAGGAAACCCAATGACGATAGAAGGAGACTTCCTGTAGCCCAATCTACGTCGTGATTCAATGTCTTGGGAAAATGTACTTGGTAGAGTCGCCTTTGCAAACTGTGACCCAATTTTTGATGGACTTGAAGGTGATTGGAAAATTCTTCCAGCTCCTCCTTCTTGGTTGACGGGGCATTTACTTAGGCGTGACTGTATCACTGCTCCTATTCCTGCGGCAGATTTTGCAAAACATTCAGATGAATTACTACTGATACCAAAACTTGGAATTGTAAGTAAAGGTGATGTGGGTTCTGTAATTTTATTTGGTAATAGACCAATTGAACAGATGAGAGATGTTGCCCTTCCTTCAGATTCTTCTACATCTCGAGCCTTACTACAATGGATATTAAAATCAATGAAACTAGATCCAAAATTTCATGAAAGAGGCCCTGATTTAACTGCAATGCTAGATGAGTCAGATGGCGCACTATTAATCGGCGATAGAGCCCTAATTGCGGCTAGAGATTATCCTGATTTAGTGAAACTTGATCTTGGTGCTGAATGGACTAAAAAAACAGGTTTCCCTATGGTATTCGGAGTTTTTGCTGCGAGAAAAGACTCGCCTCCCTCAATCCTAAATAGGGCTAGCAATGATATGGTCAATCAATATGATGTTTTCTTAAATGATGAATCTTGGAGAAATCAAGTGATTAAAAGAACATCACTAAAATTAGGATTTTCCGAATCCAGAATTTCCGAATATTTTTCTATTGAAGTCCAAAATAAACTTGATGATTTTTCTAAAAAAGGTTTAGAGTTTTTCTTGAAGGAAGTTTGTGGAATGGATAAAGAAATTACTTGGTTTTCATCTCATGAATAATTCAATTCTTTACTTGAAACATAATTCAATAAATCGATTGCAACTTCACATGACTCAGCAACCACAACCTCAAAATCATCTTGGAATTCTCTCAGAGTATCCATTGCTTCCATGTCTCCTATTGCACCCAGTGCCTCTGCAGCTTCATGTCTCACCATTACATCTTCAGATAAATCTGAAAGTCTATCGATTAATGATGGGATAGCATGTGGATCTTGCATTTGTCCTAAAACATAAGCAATTTCATGCTTCAATAAAGCTGAACCTGAAGAGAATGCCGCTGTCAAGGCATCTACTGAATCATGACCCCCAATATTCCTTAATGCGAATAAAGCCCTCATCCTTTGAAACATTTTTTCATTCTCATCAACTAGAGTTTTTTTTAAATTTGAAACATTTGAATCTTCGCTAGGAGGTGCTGGGTCTACGGAATCAAATGGACTAATTTCTGGTTTTTTCCTTTGAGCCATTTATTCACCTGAACCTATGAACTTAATTTCATCTACAACTAGATTTTCATCAACCATGCCGATTTTCTGACCTTCTTTGAGGAATAGCCTGATTGCATCCCTTCCATCCTTGCCATAGTCAATAGTTCTATTATTTACATACATTCCTACGAACTCCTTGTTTGTTTCATCATCAATACCTCTCCCCCATTTTTTAGCAAATTCAAGGGCTTTATCGGGATTCTCCAGTGAATGAATAATACTATTTTTTACATCAATAGTTAACGATTCACATAATTCCATACCTAGGTCCTTTCTAACTACATTTCCTCCAAGTGGTAGAGGAAGTCCTGTTTTTTCATTCCACCATATTCCTAAATCGAGTACTAATTTAACTCCTTCAGATTCCCATGTCAGCTGCCCTTCATGAATGATTAATCCAGCATCATAATCTCCATTAGCAACTTTTGGTAAGATTTCATCGAATGGTACAACTTCAACTTTTACATCTCCCCAAGCCAACAAAAGTGACAAATAAGCGCTTGTACCTAAACCAGGGATTGCGATAACCTTAGTCTTCGCTTCTTCTTCAGTCATTTCTCTGTTGGAAATAACCATTGGTCCATAACCTTCTCCCATTGATGCACCACAGTTCATCAAATGATATTTATCCGCAATTTCTGGAAATGAATGGATACTTACCGCTGAAATTTCATATGTACCATCCATTGCATGTTTATTCAAAGTTTCAATATCTAGCAACACGTGTTCATACTCTCTTCCTTCAGTATCTATTGTTCCTGTGGTCATTGCATGGAACATGAATGCGTCATCTGGATCTGGCGAATGACCTACTCGGAAAGGCTTCTCGGGTGTGCTCATGATTTCGCGGCAGAAAACTAATACAAAACTGTGTGTATCTCTATTTGATGAATGGTAAGGATGAATAGAGTGTTTCTTTTCGACGATAATATGCCGGACGCATCTAAACTATCTACAGCAACAGGACAACTAGGACCTGTATGTGCAATTACGGGTAAGGCTATGACTTTTGCAGAAGCAATAGTCTTGGATGACCAATTCGTATGTTGGGAAGCTTACGTTGAAGCCACGGGTGCTGAATCTGCTTCCGAAGGTAAGAAAGTATCACATCTCAATCTTGATTGATAAAACCTCAACTTAATTTGCTACCTACTTTCTAAGTGTACTATGGTAGAGGGCTGGAGTCGTTTTGCATTACGATTTGGAGACTATTATAAATCCCTTAATCATAATGATTTGTGGGTTCCTCCCAGATTAAAAAGTAGGGAATGGATGTTCATTCCTTGGGGCTCTAGTCCTCCGGATAGGCATAGAGGATTTTTAGATAAGAAGGGGATATCAGATTATTTGAGGCAAAAATCGCCTCATTCATGTTTTCATAGTACAGCTTATTACAAATACCCTAATGAAAGAAAAATGATTGACAAAGATTGGCTTGGAGCAGATTTAATTTTCGATTTAGATGGAGATCACTTACCGGGTGTTTCAGATAATGATTTTCCGACTATGATATCAAAAATTCAAGAACAAGCATGGACCCTATGGTCTGATTTTTTACATCCTGAGTTCGGATTTGAAGAGAAGTACATCCAAACCTCTTTTTCTGGACATAGAGGGTTCCACATTCATGTTAGAGACCCATCATTATTACATCTTGATTCCAATGCACGAAGACAACTTGTCAATTACATTCGTGGTGAAGGAATAAATGTCCAGACAATACTTTCAGGACCAGATTCTGGTTGGCAAAATAGAATAAATAACGGTATCAAGTCAGTTACTCATAAATTGAAGGTGATTAAGGAAAAGGGACCTGATCATAAATCATATATTGATGAGTTGCAGACTGCTGTTGAGAATAGCGGAAAGGCTTCAAAAATTTCTTCAAAGAAACTTTCTAAGCCGAAAATAAATGAAATAGCAGATTTAGCAGATGAAGAACGCCTTAGTAGACTTTTATCTGATAATAAATTGAGAGTCTTTGGTGAAAAAAATACTTCTATATTTTGGGATATGGTAAAAGGTGATAATTCAGTTGTTTTAGGTTCTGCAGGCGAAACTGATGAGGCAGTAACAGTTGATGTCAAGAGAGTTATACGATGGATAGGTAGTCTGCATGGAAAATGTGGATTAAGAGTTACAGAAATGCCGCTTGAAAGATTAAATCCATTTTCACAAAATCATTTCAATCCTTTAGAGGAATCAATTGTTTTCTCGTCCGATAAGAAATTCAATATTTTATTGAATAGAGATGATGTCACAGTTGAGTTAGCAGGAATAAGGGTTGAAGGTAACTCTGGAGATAGGTTTGAAGTCACCGAATCTTTAGCCACTTTCATAGTTTTGAAAGGTTGGGGTTCAATTGTTAATTAGGTATAATTTGAACACTGAATCACAATATGTTGAAGAGTGATTAGGTTCGGAAGAGTACTAGTGAGTACTATGGGCGAGGACGAGAAGACTCAAGATAATCCTCAAGGGATGCCTTTACCACCTCTTCCTCCAGGTATTTCATTGCCTCTTCCGCCGCCACCTCCGCCACCAGTTGAAGAAGTAAGTTTGGAAGAGGATTTAGAGATATTAGAAAACATCGAAGAAACACTTGTCGAAGAGGTTGAATATTCTCAATCAACTGATTTCCAATCTCATTGGGAGAAAAGAAAAGCCTCAGACCCTAATCTTTCAGTAGGTAATAGGGAAAGTATGTACGGGCACATTGATCGGATAGCTACAGGGGAAGTGGGAACGCTTTTGGATAGGTTCTCGAATCGTTTTGGTTCTGAATTAGATAGAGAAATCATCGTCTTAAGAAAAAAACAACAACAGGAAATGCGTGAGATAAAACCAACTGTTGAATTAATTCAACCACCTAGTGAAGAATATGATAGTGAATTAGATGAAGAAATTGATGAAGAATTAGAAGAAATTAGTGAGGATCAAGATTTTGCAGAATTCTTTTCAGTAATTAATAATTTATTGGGCGATATTACACATGAAGATGTGATTAAGAATTTTATATCATCTGACTCATTTTCATTATTTGAGGAAGTGGGGGAATCACCAGAGTCAGTTTCTGAGGAGCAGAAGGCTGACTTCTTCAAATTAATTAATCAGGTACTGGGTGATTTACCTGATGATAATGAATCTGTAGAAGCATTTATTGACTCATCAGATTTCTCAATATTTGTGAAGATGGGCGAATTGTACGGAGAATGAAATTATGGGACTATTAGAAAAGGCTGGCAATGTACAGACAGAAGAAAAAAAAGCTACAAAAGTAGTCAAGGCTGAAAAAGAGGCTGCAAAGTTCAATCAGGCTGTTGCAAAGGCTGCTAAGAAAGAGGAACCTTCTCCAAAAGAATCTAAGAAGGCTGCTAAAGTTAAGAAGGCTAAAAAAGCAAAGAAAGTAAAAACTCCGAGAGCTAAAAAAGAGCGTATTTTAAAGGAGTTTCCGGATGGATTTGATGAAGCTAACAAGGCACGTGCATGGTTTCGTACGTTAGTTGACCTTGCTGTAAACTTTTCATTATTTTCGTTCTACCTTTTAACTAATATTGTTGCTGGAGGTGCTTCAGATTTAACATATGTATTGATTCTAAGCTTAATTTTACCTCTTTTCAATTTAGTCTTCATGCCATACAAGACTGGAAGAACTGTCGGTCAATGGATAACAACAACACGGTATGTTAATTCACGTGGAAAAAATCCGCCGTTTCTATACCATCTTTTGAAGAGTTCTCCAGTAATTTCTTATCTGTCTGGTGCGGGAGCATTTCTTGTTCTTATATCTGCATCTACAGAGTGGACTAGCGGAATGATTGGAGTTGTAGTAACTCTACTACTTCTTTTCTTGTTAGTTCCAGGAGATTGGCTATTCAAGAAGTTCCATCATCAATCTTTTGGAATATGGGAGTTCCTATTCGGTGGTGTTTGGAATGCTAGGGCGCAAAAAGGTGAAGGTGGTACTGGAAATAAATTATTCCAGAGACTAGAATCATTAAGCGATTACACAGAGTCTAAAGGATGGCTTGAAGATAAAGAATAATTGATTTCAAGATTGTTTTTTTCCTTTCAAAATATTCTTTCTAAAAACACGAGTTCAAAAACAATGTTCAATAGGGTTAATTGTGTCATTAATAGATTTTTTATTAGCTCCTAGAAAAGATCACAGGGGATGGAACACTCCTAATGAAGCATCAAGAATATTGCTTATATTTGTTTTAGTCATTGTATCTTATTGGGCTTGGCCAATATCAGACGGAATGATTTACATGTGGCTAACAATAATTATTATGGTTTCAACTTTTATCCTTTCTATAGGTTGGTTAATCTTATCATATGCCAGTCAAAACAGAGAATCTAGAAAATTAACTCCATCTGTTGGAAAAAAACAATCTTAATGATTTCATAATGGTGTTTTAATTCCAATAGCACGAACTACACACCAACCTGCCCTTGCTTCCCACATTGCAAATACTCCTCCAATTATACTTCCACTAACTAATAGCCAATAGGATTCAAATGAAAGAGTCCCCAAATTTACTAAAATAGCTAATATTAAACCAGCTAATATCGCAAAAATACCTGTAAGTAAGCGTACAGCTCTACCTTTAGCATCAATATTGCAAGTACGATCCATGTTTTGTGTTCAGGACGACAGCATATGAATGCGTGTTTTTATTATTAATTTGAATATCATCTCCGTTTTGACATTAAACAGAGTTATTGGGGTATTAGGATATATTTACACCATTTATTTAATGAAAGGTTAGTATTGGGATTGTCATGGCTGCAAGTCTTGAATCCACTGTAGTAGCAGTTTTGGTTCTCCTTTCTCCACTTTTTTTGGCTACTCCTCTATCTTTTGCTTGGAAGTGGTGGACTGGAATGGAGCCAGAACATGAACACTACAGAGAAAAAGTACGAGTAGTTCTTGACTCAGGTATTCCACTCAGCAGATACCGTCCAGAATTAGATGCAGAGGCAAGAAAGGTGTATCTTGATCCTGATCGCCAAGCAAGGATTGAATCAGATCTGCTAAATCCTTTAGGTGTTACACATTTTATCCTATTCCCTGCTTTAATTGCTTGGCCTATTCTAGTTCCATTTTCTATTATCATCGGATTATTAGCTTGGTTCCCACTGAAAATATTTGAATGGATTCTAATCGAGAAAAAGGTACTTCTCATAATTGCTAATTTAGTTAAGAAAGCAAATCGATGGGAGATTATTGGAATACCTAGGTCCGATATCGGAATTAAGACATCTGATAGAATTTTGTCATCAATCCATCGCATGCCAATTACAGTTTTCCTAGGTCTTTTTTCTTATTTATTAATATTGAATCTACATTGGCTAGCCGGTTTTAGTATTAAGAATACAATACTCCTTTCCTCTTTACTTTACATTATATTAGTTTCATTTATTTCGGTTATCAGGGCTGCAACAGCAAGTGCACTTTCTTTTGCAGACATTCCAAAGAGAAAAGTAATTCCAATGGATAGTTTAGTAGAATCTTGGATGGCACCTTGGGTAGGTGTAGGATTGGTCTTCTTCCTTGTAAGGCAACTAACATTCTCTTACAAAGCGATACGTTCAGATACGCTTTTTGTCGACCCAATAATCTTTTCACTGTCTATCTTGTTAGTATTGTATACTGCAACAATCATCGGCCTAATGATTGAGGTTACATTTTTTAGAAATCGTGCCAATGATGTAAGGACAAAATTCCAACATCAAGTTATTGATGTACATAATCCTAGATTGTATTTATTTACACAACATCTTGGCGATCTAAAAATTTCTCCTTTGATGTCATTAGATGAGTGGTTGCAGAAGAAGGAGAGTTTCGACTCAACTGATTTCGATAACATCTAGTTCATCAGATTTTAGTGTGTAATCATCTATCTTGATTATTTCTTCTAATTCATTGATTATTAAGAATCCAGTATTACCAACACTTGTTGTAATGTTAACTTTACGTCCATTTTCTGAAATATATTTCCCTAATTGTATTTCTTTATCTGAATTAAATCTCAATATTTTCTTTTTTAATTTCCCTCTACTTTCTAATCTTGCATGAATCTCTTGACCCGGATAACATCCTTTTTTTAAATCAACGAATTTATCTAGCCCTAGTTCAGATGGTAGGAGATTATGCTTATATTCACTAAATGATAATATTCCATTAGAAACTCTGTAATCAACCCATTCCTCTATTCCTAATTTCTTGCATTCCGAACTAAAATTATCGATCATGAATCTATCAATCTCACTAGTTTTAATAATTATATCAATTTTTATTTTTCCTTTATGTATTGATTTCTTAAAGTAATTTTCTCCCCAATTTTGCCAATTATTATCATTTTTCCCGTTATGTTCCCCAGGGATAATTTTGACTAAATCTTCCTCTGAACCGATAATAGAAATTTTTGATAAAATATTATCTCCATTCATTATACGAACATCTTCATTCCAGTGGATACCAGAAACAATTAATTTTCTAGTATTTTCTGCTACTTCTGAGTTTCCTAAAAGTAACAGTTGTTCTTGAACACGTAAAATCTGTAGTGAGTCAGTTATCCTGCCATTCGCATTACAAATCAAAGTATCAATACTTTCTAAATTAGAAATTGATATAATATTTGATGTTATTAATCTGTTAATATGTTCTATACAATTTTTCCCTTCAGCAACAGTTATGCTGCAATTATGGACGAAAAAATCTTTGTCCGCCATATTATCAACCAAAAGATTGACCGCAACCACATTCTCTAGATGCATTAGGATTAGTGATATTGAATCCTCCTCCCATTAATGTATCTTTGAAATCTAATTCTAAACCGTTTAGAAGTGAACTGTCTCCATTATGAATGTAAACCTCTACCCCTTCAAAACTTTGTATTTGGAAGTTTTGAGCATCAGGTTTCTCAATTATTTTCATATCATACAAGTAACCAGAACAACCTCCAGATTGTGCACTAATGACGAGGCAGTGGGTTTCTTCATCACCTTGCATTGTTTTTTTCATTTGGTTTATTGCATTTTCTGTAACTGTTATTCTTACATTTACAACTTCTGTTTGAGTAATAACTGGTAGGGAGAAGCCTTCTCCGCCTAGAATGCCCATGTTACGTTGAAACAGTAGGGCTATATGAATAATCGTGTATCAGCGCATTACAACCTATGGTAACATAAGATATGTACACATCCGCAAGCCATGGAGGGCCTAACTGATGTACCCGCAAAATGGATCACTTCTGAAGGGGTAAGGAAAGGTACAGATACTATCTGCGTTGAAGAAGCACTTTCTATATCAGTTTCAAATGGAAGTGAAATCAGTTTCTCTTTGGGCGTTACTATGAGAACTCCGGGAAGCGATATTCATTTAGTAACCGGTCTTTTATTTTCTGAGGGTGTAATCAATTCATATGAACAAATTATTGATTACATAATCAATGATGATAAAATACAGGTAATTGTATCTGATATTGACGAGAGAACAGTTTCTGATTTTAATCGTAGAAATACTTCAACAGCCTCTTGTGGTGTTTGTGGGAAAGAGTCGATATCTAATCTTCTTCATATCAGTGGGCCAGAAATCTCAGAAAAATTTAGTATCAATTCATCTATAATAAGTCAAAGTATTGAACAATTACGCAGTCAGCAAAAATTATTTCATGATACAGGGGGGACTCATGCCTGCGGGTTATTTGACAAAAATGGCAATTTATTGTTTATAGGTGAAGATATTGGAAGACATAATGCAATGGATAAATTGGTTGGAAATGTAATGTCAATATCTAATGAAATTTTTTTTGATAGTTTCATAATTTTTTCCGGAAGACTTTCATTTGAGTTAGTGCACAAAGCTAGGAGGGCAGGAATTTGCATACTAGTTTCAATAGGTGCCCCCAGTAGCCTGGCAATCGATATCGCAGTTGAACATGGGTTAACAATTGTAGGTTTTGCTAAGAATAATAGTATGACAGTTTATACAGGTCGCACCCGTATCACAAATAGTGAGTAAATAGAGGTGACAAAATGGGAGAAGAAATTAATCCATTGACTCCTTTGGAAGATCAACCTCCAAATTTGAGTTCTCCAAAGAACTCTGCTGCTGGTATACCTGCTGTGATTTCCACAATGAAATATGGTTTCAAAAATATGGGAGTAATTAATTCAATTACTAAATTATCCAAAGTAAATGACTTCCATGGCTTTGATTGTCCAGGATGTGCTTGGCCCGATCCCGATTCTCATCGTTCTTTTGCAGAATTCTGTGAAAATGGAGCTAAAGCTGTTTCTGATGAGGCAACTAAGAATAGAGCTGATAGAAATTTTTGGTCAAAATGGTCAGTATCAGAACTCTCTGAAAAGTCTGATCATTGGCTCAATTCACAGGGTAGATTGACAGAACCAATGATACTTAATCCTGATTCGAACTATTATGAACCAATATCTTGGAATGATGCCTTTGATATCATTGCTGATAATTTAGTCTCATTAGATAATCCAGATGAGGCTATATTCTATACTTCCGGAAGAACCAGTAATGAAGCTGCTTTCTTATGGCAATTATTGGCGAGAAGATACGGTACTAATAATCTTCCAGATTGTTCTAATATGTGCCATGAATCTTCAGGAGTTGCTTTAAATGAGTCAATAGGTATTGGTAAAGGAACAGTCACTTTAGAAGATTTCAACTCTGCAGAACTAATAATTGTAGTTGGGCAGAATCCTGGAACTAATCACCCTAGAATGTTGACTGCATTGAGAGATGCCAAGAAAAAAGGAGCATCGATTATTAGTATAAATCCTCTTACTGAAACTGGAATGAAAAAATTCAAGCATCCTCAAAATCCAATAGAAATGCTAGGTTTCGGTTCAACAATTGCAGACAAGCATCTCAAAGTTAAAATTAATTCTGATCAAGCACTTTTCCGTGCCTTTTCAAAGTCTGTGATTGAATCAGATAATATAGATAAAAATTTCATTGATAAATACACTAATGGTTATGATGATTATAGAAAAGTAGTTATTAAATCAGATTTTAATGATATTTCTGATATAACTGGGGTTTCATTACAAGAAATTTTAGATGTAGGAAAAAAAGTCTCAAAATCAAAATCAACAATAGTTTGCTGGGCCATGGGAATAACTCAACACAAAAATTCTGTTTCTACAATTCAAGAAATTGTAAATTTTCTTCTTCTTGGTGGTAATATCGGTAAAAAAGGAGCAGGTGTTTGCCCGGTAAGAGGTCATTCAAATGTTCAAGGTGATAGAACAGTTGGAATTAATCACCAGCCCTCTTCAATTTTCATAGATAGTCTAGAAAAATCTACTGGAATTAGGAGTCCGGAAAAACATGGTTTTGACTCAGTTGAAGCGGTTAAAGCGATGGAAAATGGTCACGGGAAAGTTTTCTTGGCCATGGGTGGTAATTTTCTTTCTGCAATGTCTGACACAAATAGAACATCATCTGCGCTAAAAAATTGTAATTTGACAGTTCATATTTCCACAAAACCAAACAGATCTCATTTAGTAACTGGTAAGATTGGCCTTATTTTACCGTGTTTAGGGCGTACTGAAGAAGATATTTCTAAAATAGCAGGTAAGCAATTTGTTTCAGTTGAGAATTCAATGGGGATTGTGCATTCTTCCACAGGTACTTTCAAGCCAGCTAGTGACAAATTAATTTCTGAGCCAGCCATAGTTTCGGGGATTGCTGGTGCTCTGGAATCGAGATTAGAAAGGAGTGGACTTCCATGGAAGAATCTATCTGATAACTATAATTTAATCCGAGAATTAATAGAAAATACAATACCGGGATTTGAAGATTATAATGTCAGAATTAAATCTAAATCTGGTTTTTATTTACCTAATCCTCCTAGGGATTCTCGTACTTTTAAGACTAAAAATGGATTAGCAAATTTCATTACTAGTGATATTACTTATGCTAGATCATTAGATAAATTTATGATGATGACTATCAGATCACATGATCAATATAACACCACTATATATGGCCTAGATGATAGATATAGAGGTATCAAAAACGGTCGCCGTGTAGTTCTTATGAACAATAATGATATTATCAATCTTGGTTTATCTAAAGGTTCCATGGTAGATTTGTGTTCTGAAATGAATTCGGGCGAAGTAGTTTCTCCCAAGTGGTTTGTAGTCCCATATGAAATTCCTGAAGGTAACGTGGCAACTTATTTCCCTGAATCCAATATTCTTATTCCTTTGGATAGTGTTGCCGATAGAAGTAATACTCCTACTAGCAAATCAGTACCAATTTCGATTACTAAATCTAATTAATATTTTTCAATATTTATCTTGGGCTTTCTAATCCTTATTATTGATGATGTGAATAGTAGAATGACTAAAATTGCCATCAAAATATTCCATTTAATTATTATTTTAAAAATAATTATAATAGTAAATGAAATAGATATTAACCCTAGTAACATTAGGTGCAACACTGGTCCACCGCTAAGTCTTGGATCTAGGAAATTATAGATATAAACTCCTGCAAAATGTGCATATATTCTTGCCCATCCGACATACATTATTCCAAAAATAATTGGAAATACAAAATATCTCCAATCAATCTCAATATTATTTATTACTAATGCCATAGCTAATAATATGACATTGAAATTATGCATTACAATCTCATACCAATAAAATAAATGATCAATATTATTTTCTTTCGATATTTCATTATCAATCATGTGAAATGTGACAATAGATGTAACTAATATTGCACAACTGTATGTAGTTGCAAATAGGATGGGGGCTGAAACTAATATCCAATCCGGAACTTCTTTTCCTGAGATATCTATCCAAGAGATAGTTGCTAAAATTATGAAAGTAATTCCAAATAGTCCGAAATGCCACATTGTAAATGCTGCAAGGCGTGTTAATCCACTAGAATGTCGTTTTCGATTCTTTTTTTCAAGGAAATATAATGGATAATCGGGAGAACCTTTTGGATCTAAAACGACCCAAGATAGTGTAAATATACTCAGTATCGCGCAAATAGACCTAAATATTGCTAGAAGTTCATTTGAAACATATTTTGATGTGACTAATGATTTAATTTCTGGAGTCTGAAAGATATCTTTATTGAAATATAAAAAAATTAATGAGGAGAACATTACAATGATTGTTGTAATTGCTGTCTCTATGGTCTTATCTTTTTTTCCATAAAGTAATAATCCACTGAACATATTAGTTTCACTAATTCCTTAGTATTTTTTCAACTCAGTTTTTTTTGTTCTTTAATCAATAATTTACATCTACTTATTTGTGTTTGACATAATCTTTGATCTTCTTTTCCAAGACCTCTATTTTTCGCTTGCTCGAAACATTTTACTGCATCAGCATATAGTTCGATTGAAGCATACGAAGAACCCATATTGTACAGGGTTCTGCCGGTCACCGAAGCAGGTTCCAAGACTATTGCTGAGTGGTATTCCTGAATACTTTCAGCGAATTTTTCTAACTGATATAATGCATGACCTTTTCCATTATGTGCTCTAACTCTGAGTTCTATTTCTTCTTCGGGTGCCCCATCAATTGCCTTGTCAAAGCAGTTTAGTGACTCCTTTGGATTATTTTCAGCCATTAAAACTAGACCCTTGTTATACCACTCTATTGCTTCGTTAACATCTCTAGAGTTATTTTCTTCTATCAGATTAATTTTTTCCTTAACTTCTTTAGCGGCAGAAATCAGATTTTCCATTTCTTTATTCTGGTCTATTATTTTTTTATCTTTGTTCATTTCTCTTAACTCTTCTACTCTCTGTAAGCATTGGTTCGCCCTCTCAATATAGCCTGCCTTTGATAGGGCATCTGCCAGTCCATTCCACGAATTAATATCTGAACTATCTTTTTTCAGTAATTCTTTCCATTCGTTTACAGCAGCGGCATGATCACCTTTTTCAGTCATTTTATTTGCTCTAGAAGACCTTGCAGTCTTACTATTGACAAAATCCACTTCCTCTTGCACAATCTCTTGTTCAATTGTATCTTCTTCTACTGTTTTCGCAGGTAAAGAAACTATTTCTTCTTCTTCCTCTTCTGAATATCTATGTGAATCATTAAATAAACTAATTTCCATATTTTCCATTAAATTAGCTATGCGCAATAATTCTACATTTTCACCTATTGTCTGGATAGCCATTTTTGCAAAGTTTACAGACCTCTCAGGATCTTTTTTCTCTAGCAAGAAAGCTAGATTTGCGTTTGTCAGACCGTAATCAGGGTTAATCCTGTGTGCTTGTTCGAATGACCTAATTGAATAATCAATATCTCCAAGTTTTGCTTTACTTATTCCGAGTCCATACCAAGCAGATGTACAATTATTATCTATATTAGTAATTTTTGAATATATTTCTGCCGCTTCAATATATTTGTTGTCATCAGCGAATTTGTCTGCTTCAAGCAACATAGCTGTTATATCGAAATCAGACATATCACGCGCATATACTTCATTGAGTTAAGTATTGGCTGTATTTGTTTACGTTTAGGCTAGTATTCAAGTCATACACTACGTGCGGAGTATATGGCACGCCAACTTAGAGTGATGGGGATTTGTGGAACTTACACATTAGAATCTGCCAATGGAAGAATACTCGCGATAATTTCGGAGAAACTAAAATCTAGGGGAATAGATTGGGTAGTCTGGGATAACAAGGAGTATTCTTTACCATTTGTCGGAGAAGAAGGATGTTGGGACCATCCGAATGTTAAAAAATACAAAGAATTAGCTGATTCTGCCGATGCATTTGTCCTTTCCAGTCCCGAATATCATGGTACGATGAGTGGTGTAATGAAGAACTCTCTAGATTGGTTGTCTTTCGATCAAACATCAGGTAAGGTTTTCGCATTTATTAGCACTTTAGGTGGTCAGCCTAATACTACTACTCTTAATCATATGAGAACTGTTGTTAGATGGATTCATGGATTTTCTATACCTGAACAATTAGTAATTGCAAAGGTAAAAACTGCTTTTGATGATGATGGAAATCTTGTGGATGAAGATATCAAAAAACGTGTTGATAAATTTATAGATAGTTTAATCACTAATACTGAAAAGCTTAGAGGGTTTTAGAAATGAATATTATTAATATTATAATTTACTTATCTGTAAATATTATCACTATTCTATATGCGGGATACTGTATGTCTAATGGAGGATTTCATATGAAAGGCAGAGGTTGGAGGACAAAGTATGAGAATCCTAAGACATACAGATTTACAATCGGAATGTTATATTTTATTGTAATTATCAACACGGGTATGATTTTTCTTAATTTGAGATTAATGTTTTGATTAATATTAATTGAAATTAATAATTATTCGTAAGCCCATTCTCCATTTCTCATTACAGGAACTATTTCACCTTCTTGAGTAATCCCATCAATGTCTAGTTCTCCAGAACCAATCATCCAATCAACATGGATATTTGATGAATTCCCACCAGCAGCAGCGACTGCAACTGGATCGTTACCAATATCTCCTTTGAAGCACTTGGAATAACATTGCCCCAATGCGATATGACAGGATGCGTTTTCATCATAAAGCGTATTGTAGAATAGTAGTCCTGAGGAACTTATTGGTGATGAGTGAGGGACTAAAGCAACCTCTCCAAGTTTTCTTGCACCTTCGTCTGTATCAATAAGTTGTAGAAATACTTCTTGACCTACATCTGCTCTGGCTTCAACAATTTTTCCATCTTCAAATCTAACTTCTATACCATCTATTAGCGTCCCTCTATGAACCAATGGTTTGGAGGCCCTGACTGTTCCATTAACACGATCAGCATGAGGGGTTGTGAAAACTTCTTCAGTAGGAATATTTGGAGTACAAGTAATTCCATTTCGAGAAGTGCTGGCACCTCCTTTCCATGCATGTCCTTCAGCTAATCCTAGCATCAAATCAGTTCCTGGTGCTGTGTAATGTAATGAGTGAAAATTCTGTTCATTCATCCAATTTTGTCTAATTGACAAAGTTTCTTGGTGTTCCTTCCAAGCAGCAATTGGATCATCACTATCTACTCTTGAAATTGAAAAGATGGCTTCAGCTAATGAAGCAACTGCCTCCTCATCATTTTTCTCTGGGAAAACTTGCTTTGCCCATGCAAGCCCGGGATAAGATACAATATTCCAGTTGGTTATGAAATTTGTAATTGGCTCCATTGCCGGCTTTGCAGCCATTGACATAGATTTTCCTGCTCTAGCAACTCTTGCAGGATCTTGTTTCGATAGAAGAAGTGGGTTTGCAGCAGAAATTGCAAGCCTTGCTGTATTCTCATTATATGCTTCCCCCATTGCCTTGAACAACCACTCTGGTGCTCTGTCTAGGCTTTCATCAGTTGCATACTCATAGCGGGTAAGTTGTAATTCATCATCACTCAAAATAGTTGATACTACACCTGCCCCATTTTTGTAAGCCTCAGCAGAGATTCTTCGTATTAGAGGAAGTGCTTCCACAGGGCCAGTAATTATCAGGTCTTGTCCTGCTTGAAGATTAAGCCCTACACGGATTGCTACCTCTGCTAAACGGTCTAACATATTTACATCGAAAGGCAAGTCCTCGTCTGGTAGAATGTCCATGTCTACTGGAATTGTTCGTTCTGTATTAACCTTTCAATATACTTCTGTGTGATATTAAAAAATTACTCATGATATTTATTCAATATCATGTCCAACATGTCCAGATGTATCTTCCCAACAAATATTATTCTTATCTTCGATGGGTCCTTCTTCATCTAAACACGGATGATGATTAGTAAACACGTCTCCGTGTGTTAACCATGGCCTAACTATCCAAGCATGAGACATCCAGTACTCCCCCAATAAGACATTTTCACCCCCTCTATCGTTACAATCTGTATCACTCAAATCCTCTCCTTGAACTAACATTATATCTAGTTGGAAGCACAGTGAATCATGACGGTGCCACCAATCATTCTCTCCGGTGAAACCTTCTGGAGGAGAATCCGATGGGGCGTTAATAAACCAGGCAAATCCTACTAGCTCAGAATCTTCTTCTTCACCTGAGAACATTAGAAACTCTGGTTGTGAGTAATTGAAGTTTTCATCCATAGATGTCCCAGTGAATTTAGGCGATTCCCTATCAAATTCATCATCATTCATAGTAAAATTTTCCATCCTAGCATG
>TARA_B100001093_G_scaffold498510_1_pt1 | contig 19575 bp, 9 predicted proteins | sample TARA_B100001093 | Tara Oceans TARA_B100001093 (sample SAMEA2623116) | marine metagenome | biome: marine biome (ENVO:00000447); feature: surface water layer (ENVO:00002042); material: "saline water (ENVO:00002010), including plankton (ENVO:xxxxxxxx)" | depth 5 m
CAGTTTCTGCAAGAGAAGGAGGGTAAGATGCCTTGGAGGCCCGCGAAGATACAATGAAGAAGACATTTCCAACATTTTGTGTCATCTGGGCCTTCATGACTGTTGGCGATCCTCTCTCAGGCATTGCTTGTGCAGCAGAATCAAAAGAGCCGGATACAAAAAAAAGTGAAGTAAGTGAGCCGAAAGACCCGAGAGAGCTTCCCAAACCGATCAAAACAAAAGGTTCCGTCGTCGAGGTTATCAAAACCAGCGACCGCAGCTGGAAAATGGAGCGAAACGGAGAGCCGTTTTTTATCAAAGGCGTTGGAGGTTCGAATTATCTGGATGTGGCGGCCTCTTTCGGTGCTAACTCGATCCGCACTTGGGGCGTGGACGCCAAAACCGAGGAGTTACTCGACCGCGCCCATCAAAATGGCATCACTATCACCGTTGGCCACTGGCTCGGGCACAAGCGCCACGGCTTTAACATCCATGATGCAAAAGCTGTCGAAAAACAAAAGCAGGCGCTCTTAGCAGCAGTGCGAAAATATAAAGATCACCCGGCAGTTCTTGCCTGGGGCGTTGGTAACGAAGTGGAAATCGGCCAGGATGGCGACGCCAAAGTTTGGCAGGTTATCAACGACGCAGCGAAAGCAATCAAAGAGATCGATCCGAATCATCCCACCGTCATCGTGATTGCTGAATTGGGTGCGAAAAACATCAAGTTGCGTATGATTCAAGAGCATTGCCCCGACATCGATATCGTCGGACTCAACTCTTATGATGGTGCCGATCATATCGTGAAGCGCTACCTGGATTTTGGTCCAAACAAACCGTGCCTACTGACCGAATACGGCCCGCCGTTGCATCCACGCGATAGTTTTGGAATGGTGGCCGAACCCACAAGCTCAGAAAAGGCTCAGATCTACAGAACAATCTACCGCAAGGGAATTTTAACTCATCCGGGGATATGTCTCGGCGGCTACAGCTTCGTTTGGGGGAATAAGGTCGAGATGACCGACACTTACTTCGGCCAGTTTCTGGCAAGCGGCGAACGCCTGGCTCAGGCGGAAGTTTTTCACGAGCTTTTCGAAGCGCCAACTCCCACAAATCGGGTCCCTCAGGTGCAATCCTTTCAAGCAGAGCCACAAAGCCGTATCGTTATCAAAGGCAGTAGCGGGAAAATGAAGTTCAATGTCACCGATCCTGATGGTGATACTCTGACCTATCGCTTCGAATTGAAAACTGAGTTACAAGGCACAGTTGGGGGAGATCATATCGCTGCGAAGAAAAATCTAGCTGAGTTTCTCCGGCACGCGAACCCACAGAGTGCCGAAGTTGAAATTACTGGAGCGGCGCCAGGCAAGTATCGCATCTACGCTTACGCTTTTGACGGAAATGGCAATGCCGCGACCGCTTCGGCATCCGTCGTCATCAAAAAGTCGGTTTCCACTGCACCCGCGCCCCCAATGACCTTGCCACTAACCCTCTATGGCGACGAAAAACCGACCTCCGCCTACCAGCCGACTGGTTACATGGGCGACGCGCCGAGCCGTATCAAGATGAGATTTGATTCACCCGACAATCCAAAAGCCGGCCCCACCTGTCTTCACATAACCGCACCACAAAATGCTTGGTCTGGTGTCAACTGGCAACACCCAGCCAACGATTGGGGGGAGCGCAAAGGAGGCTTCAATGCAACCGGGGCGAAGCAGTTGACCTTCTGGGCCCGGGGTGCCAAAGGTGGCGAAGTGATCACCTTCGGGCTTGGAGGCATCGGTGCGCATTTCGTTTATCACGACACCGCCAAAGTCAGTAGAGAAATCACGCTCACCCGTGAATGGAAATCCTATAGCATCGATTTAACGGACAAAGACCTCAGCCGCGTTAAAACACCGTTCGCCTGGGGAGCCTACGACGACAAATCCACCATTCAATTTTACTTGGACGACATCCGAATCGAATAAGACCAGTCCTGCACTTACAGCTAAACTTTAATGCTAACCCTTAGCTAAGAGGTTGTCCCTCTTGTTAAAGCTCAATTACTCACTTCTCCGGCCCATATCCCTTCGAGCCATCGAAGTAGACACCGTCCACGTCAACGCCCTTGGGCGTGCGCGGGTCGCCGCTCAGACCAAAGTAGACGATGCGGCAGTTGTTACCTTTACTCAGCGGATTTCGGTTCTTGCTGATCCGAACCCTCAATGTGTGCTCCCGGGTCTGGTCGAGCCCGTCACGGAGCATGTAGATTCGGTTCAAGTGCAGTTTGAAGCTGTTCTTTTCGACGAATAAATCCTGCTCCACCCAACTGGAGCCATCAATGCTGTGTTCGATGATCCCGGCATTCGGTCCGGCAATCACCTGGATCGCGACGGCCGAACCTTCGAAGGGAAGCTCAAAGCTAGCGCCCGGGTTATGTCCAATCAACTGCGGCCGCTCGTTCCAACCCTCTCGTATCTTTCCCCCTTCGACTGAAGCATCGTAGTCAGTTTCAACCGCAAAACCGTTCAGTTTCTTGGCGATTCGCGGCGCGAACAGTTTGCCTTCGCTGTAGGAGGCGGGATCCAGTTTCTCCGGCATCACATGAGCCACGACCGGACGCGGTGAGTCTGCCCACGCTTCATCGAGCAAGCGCTCGATACTGTCAGCATAAAGTTGCTGCCCGAATTCAGACGGGTGCACACCCACGATGTCATCCTTCCAGGTGAACTCTCCGCGCTTGATGCGTTCGTAAACCTCCTCGGTGATATCAAGCGTCGGCACCCCGTAGTGCTCCGCCACCTTGTCGAAACTCGCAATCACCTCGGGCGTCTTCCCGTTCTCGTAGTCTTCAAGCTTTTCCGTGCAGGCAAAATGCATCATGACGATGTCCATGTCAGGGTTAGCCTGCCGCGCTCGCCGCACAATACCCTCCATACCGCGAACACTTTGGTCTACGGTTCGCAGGATGGACACATCGTTTACTGCCGCTTCTTCGAACATCAAATCGACTGCGTCTTGTTGAATGACGTCGCGCTCCAGTCGAAACGAGCCATACATCGTTCCGGTGGAACCCACTCCGGCGAGGATGAAGTTGAATTCGGTTTCAGGGAAACGCTGCTTGAGGTTCTCCATCACCTTCTTTCTCCAGGACATTCCAGTGATGGAGCCACCGACAAAAGCGACCGTGCCCTTCTTGGTCGTCTCGAAGATGTGCTGCGAATTCTTCAGGCCGTCGTGCATGGTAAACCAATTCTGCTGCAGTGAGCCGCTGGTGTTCTGCCAGGGGTAAGCCGCTGCTTCCATCTTCGCGGTCGGATGGGTAGGCTTGGCGGGAGTGGCTTTCTTTTCGGCCTTCGGTTTTGGCTTTGCTGCTGGTGTTGCGGGGGCTGGCGCTTTCCGTGGTGGCGGTGGTAAAGATTCGTCCCAGGCGGTGATCGCCTTGAGCATGGTCGCTGCTTTTTCCGGATTCTCGGTAATGATGTTCGTGGTTTCATTCGGGTCATTGGCGAGGTGATAGAGCTCGTCCCCCTCACTTCGGTTCACATGGTATTTCCATTCGCCCTGCAGCGCGGTCGGCCACTGCTTCTTCCAGTAGAGGTAACGGTCCGGATTCCGCTCCTTTCCGAGCCAGGCATCGGCCATGTTGAGCCCCTCGAACTGATCCTTGTCGTATGACGTGCCGGTGAGGTGACACACGGTGGGCAGGAAATCCAGGCCGGAGAGAATACTGGTCTCGTTGACCGCATCGACAGGCACCTTACCCGGCCAACGGACGATGAAGGGAATGCGCACCCCGCCCTCATACATATCGTGTTTGCCTCCCCGAAATCCATTCGCCCACCCCATCATGTTGGCGCGGGTGGTGTCACCAATCTGGTTGGCTTTCAAATCATTGAGCGTGTTCCTGGCAGGTCCCTGATCGCTGGTGAAGACTACGATGGTGTTCTCGGAAAGTCCCAGCTCGTCCAGCTTATCCAGCAGCCGACCAACCGCCAGATCCAGGCTCCAGACGTCGGCGAGGTAGTTCCTCATGCAGTCATCGACGCTCAGCCCCCACTCGTCCCGACAGATGTCGAACTTGTTGGTCTTCATCCAGGGGCCGAAGAGAGACTCATCGACTTTCAGATCCGTGAATTCCTCAGAAAACACAGTATCCGAGGGAATGCTGAAATGGGTGATGTGGGCCCACACATTGACATAAAACGGACCATCCTTGTGGCGTTCGATAAAGTCGATCGCCGCCTCGAAGGTGTTGTCGTCGCGCCCTTGGGTGCGGTCCTTCACAGACTCGAGCACCTTGATTTCATCGATGCCATAACGAGATTCAGAAGCCGGAGGAATCCTTTCCGATGCTTTTCCTCCCCCTTCTCCGGGACCGATGTGCCACTTCCCGAAATGCCCGGTGGCATAGCCGTTGTTGTTCAGCAACTCAGTAACGGTAGGTCGACCGTCAAAGCCGTAGTCGCCAACTCGTTTCTCGAAGCTGCGCGGATGCCGGCTCGTCATGAAGCCAACCCGGCTCGGCTGACAAGTCACCCCGGTGGCGTAGTAACGCGTGAAGCTAGTTCCCTCTTTGGCAAGGCTGTCGATATGAGGTGTTTTGGCGTAGGGATGCCCGTAGCAAGCCAGGTCGCCGTAACCGAGATCATCTGAGAGGATGAAGACGACGTTTGGAGAAGTTCCATCGGACTTATCCTTGGCATCGACAAAGAGTGGCGATACTAGGATCAGCAGAAAGAAGAGGTGGTGGGTGCTCACGTTTTTTATCATCGTTTTTTTCGTTGCTTGGTATTACCAAACCGGCAATTCATTTGCCAAAAAAAATCAGCTAATGAAGGTTTCTGGCGATTAATAATCCGCGCCCTGATCACCCGCCTCGACTAACGTTTGCCACTCGGCAACCATGGCTTTCATCCTGTCGGATTGCGACTCTGTGAAGTTGTTCTCTTCCTTGGGGTCGGCCTATATATTAAACGCCTTTGGCTTCCTCGCGAGCCTTTCGGCGCGCCTCGCGTTCCGCTTTCTTCTTTGCCTTGTCGTCTGATGCAGGCTCCTCGGCCGCTCCCGAAATTTTCCTTAACGAGTCCGGAACCACTACCTTCTTCCCTTGGATCTCAAGCTGCTTGACCATTTCGATCTGCTTATCGATCTGGCCAGGTTCGGCAGCGTTGCCTCCGGGAACAAATTCGCCAAAGGGACGACCGATCGCTTCAAGGTCCCTCTGCATGAGTTCACGCATCTCTTTCAGTTGCCCAACTTGCTCCGGATTGGACGCGAGGTTCTCCATTTCCTTCGGATCCTGCTTCAGGTAATAGAGTTGATCTTCGTCAAAGAAGCCGGGGCGGTCGGCCCCGCGAACACCAATACCCAAACGTCCGATATAGGCCATCGCTCTCGGCAAGTTCTCGGGCTTGGCTCCCTGAATTGCCGCAATCTGTTCCTTCGTGTAGCGGACCGCCGCATAAGACCAATCTTTGGTGACAGTGGCCCGCGCCGCGCCCATTTCTAGATAGAGATGATCTCGCCAATTCTCGGCTGTTCCGTTCTCGAAAAGAGGGGTGAGGCTCTTCCCATCAATCCGATAGGACTCCGGCTTTTGCGCTTCACCCAACTCGAAAAAGGTGGGAACGAGGTCAATGTTCTGAACCAGTTCTTCACACACCTGCCCAGCGGGAATACCCTTGGGCCAGCGCATGATCATGGGCACCTGCGCCGCGCCGCGGGAAAAGACGGATGCCTTGCCATCACGACCGTGATCAGGCGCAAAAATCACCAGCGTGTTGTCATCGATGCCGAGTTCCACCAACTTTCGGAAAATTGCCCCAAGCGAATCGTCGATCCAGGCTTCGCCTGCGACATGACTGTCGGGATCGAAGCCTTTTTCCTCGATCGTTTTCAGAAGCTCGTCGCGTGGTGTCATGACCTCAGGCAGACTCTCCACCTCCCCCTCGCCCGTGATGAGCGGGTGATTCATGGAGTCACGCCAAGACTTGTCCGGCCCGTGAAGCAAGGTGCTGCAAAGATGCAGGTAAAAGGGGCCGTCTTGATTGTTTTCTATAAACTCCAGAGCCGCCACCGTCGGCCACTCGGCGTTGTGCTCGGAGTAGGGCTTACTCATGTTCCCACCGTAAATATTCTTCGCCCAAGAAAAGCCCAGCGCTTCGAGGTAGCGACGCATGAGGCGTTCGTTGTGTTTGAACAGAGCCGAGGTCTCAGGTCCAGGAGACGCGTCGTTTGGGATCTCAATCCATCCCTCCTCACCTTCGTAGAACTCGGGAAAGTCTAAGGGTGACTTGAGGTGAAATTTTCCCACGAACCCGGTCATGTAACCGGCTTCCCGAAGCACGTTACCGACGTTCATCTTGTCGCGCTCAAGCGCGACATTGAAACTGGGATACCCTTGATTCTCCGCGCTGCCAACCGCTTCTGTATAAAGCTTGCTATGCGAATTTCCCGCATACCGGCCGGTCAGAAAACTATAGCGGGAAGGGGTGCAAACCGAACTACTAACGTAGGCGCGAGTGAACTTCATCCCCTCCTCTGCCATGCGGTCGAGATTAGGCGTGTAAGTCTCGCCTCCAAAAGCTGAAATACTCGACGGGTTCTGATCATCGATCAGAAACATGATGATGTTAGGCCGATCTGCTGCCGAGGTAATCGCCGCAAACAAAGAGAGGTTTAGAAATAAGAGAGAGGTTTTCATGGCGACATCCTCAGCTTAGGGCAAATAATTTTTTCCGCCGAAGCTTATGCCTGTATCCGCAGTTTTCTGGTTTTTGATTTACTGGTCGCGCTCAATGGTCAGAAGTGCGCTGTCGATAAGTTTTAGTGCCGTGCTGAAGCTTCCGTCGATGTAGTAGAGCATCCAAACTTCCTTGCCGTCTTCGTCATCATCTTCGCGCTTCGGGTATCCGACAAGATCGAGCAACTGAAAGGTGCGCGGGCTCGCATTGTTAATATCTACTGCGTAAACGAGCGAAGCCTGCTCGTCGCCCGGTTGATTGATTTCGATGACCAAGCGATAGGGTAACGATTCGTCGGTATCGCTTGGCAAGATATAGTCAGCGGGGTCAAAGGAGCTGTTCTGAGTGGCTCCGGAAAGGGCATCCACCTCCAACTCTTCCGCGAGGTCCTTTCCAGAGGTCTCGGCGTCGCGCCTCGCTTCCTCCCATCCGCGTCGTTTGAAGTCCCAGTAGGGCAGCGCGGTTCGCCCGTCTTCGCCGTTTGGAGTGTGAAGGGTCTTAATATGATATTCGGAGGCGTTCTCCAGCCAGATGGCAAAGTGGGGCGGGGCTTTCAGGTCAAACCCGGTGCCGCTACGGACAGTTAAGGCCATCTCGTAACCAGGATCGGGAGAGTAGTGATAGGATAGACCTAAGTCGGTCACCTCGTAGTCATCCAATGAGGGCCCGATATTCTTGCTGAGACTGAGTACACTCTTGATGGGAGCCGGTTGCCAGAGGAATAATGATACTAACAAAGCTACTGCCGACAAGGCGGCCCAGACAATGGGGCTCTTTAGGTATCGAGAAAGGTGATTGCGGTTATTGAGGACATGCAGCGCAATCAGCCCGATGAAGAGAAAGCCGATCAACGAATGCAGGCCGACGATGTGGATCGAGAAAGGAAGAGCAAAGGCCAACACCCCCGTTACTGCCATCACCACAAAACTGAAGGCAATGAGCAAGGAAACAGTACTTCGTTTTTTCTGACTCATTTAAAGTAAAGGAGACGGGTCTCCAGAGGTAAGGTAGCCCGCCGGCAGGTTTTGCCGACCGATTATTAGCAGTTTATTTGACAGTTCACGCTTTCGTCCCCTGCGGCACAATCGCTCCGTGCTTCTTCAACTCCTCGTGAACCTCGGCTAAAGAGACCTCACCCGGAGATACCTTTTGTCTCGCTGCGAGGACCGCATTGACCGCGGCGGCCTGACCCATCCCCATGGAACTGGCCTGGACACGGGCGGCGGAATTAGAGAGGCGATCGCTGGAGACACAGCGACCGGCGACCATGAGGTTTTTCGAACCTTTCGGGATGAGGGCGCCCCTCGGGATCGTGGGCACCTTACCATGAGAAAGGTGTTGCGGTTTCACGCCATCCTCATCGTGCAAATCGATGGGATAAAAGCTGTAGGACAGGGCATCCTCAAAGACTCGCCCGGAAGTGTAGTCGCGCACGGTGATCATGGTCTCGCCCTTGATGCGATAGGTCTCCCGGCTCGCGGTTTCGTTCATCATCCGGTCGATGGTGATGTTCTCGCCTCCGGGTATGGTTTTGAGGAATTTGAGGAGGCGCAGCACGCACTTTCGTCCCGCCAGGTTGGTCTGGGTTTGCGTGGCGGCATTCGTCGAGTCCGCCCCGAAGATGTGGTTGCTGTTACCGCCGCTCTTGAGCGGTTGCATGGCGTTTCCTTTCCAGGTGTCGCCTTTCTGAAGTCGGCCTTCTTTGAGGGCCTCATCGTACATCTCCTGGATGAGTTTTGCGTTCTTATTCACGACGGCCGTGTCGAAGCCGGTAAAGGTGACGACATGGGTACCAGGCTGACGGGTGTCTTCGCGGAGGCGTTCGAAACCTAAGCTACCCACCACGTCGGCACCACCAGTGCAGTCGACGATCTGGCGGCAGCGCAGTTGATATTGAACGCCTTGCCCGACCACATCGACGAGCCAGCCCTCTTCGGTCTCAACCACCTTCTGGGGAAACTGGTAGTAGGCCAGGGAGACTCCGGCATCGAGGCAGGCCTCCTCGGCGAGCAAGGAATAAAGCTGTCCGTTCAAGCGGACATGATGAGGTACGTGGCTCTTGTGGACCTTGGTGAAGTCCTGCAGTTCGCGGCCGTCGACCTCGACTGATTTGGCGACCAGTTCCCAGCCGATGCCGCCAATAATCTGCTTGCCCCAGGCGTGGAAGAGCCCAGGGAAACTGACGCCGCCCGTGGTGGTGGTCCCGCCGAGCTGCGAGTTACGCTCCAGCAGGACGGTCTTGGCTCCCATGCGACCCGCTTGAATTGCAGCGACATGACCAGCCGAGCCTCCGCCGACGACAAGAACATCCACGTCGAGCAGGTTCCCCTGATCCGGATCAGCAGTGGGAAGATTTTCAGCGCTGGCTTTGTGGACAAGTCCGGACGAAGCAAGAATAGCTGTTCCAGCGACTTGGTGTTTGAAGTATTCGCGACGATTCATGGTGATGGTTTAGTTGGAAGATTGGGATTTCAGGAGAACACGGTCTAGTCGCAGCTGTTGTTTGGATACGAGCGACTGAAATCGTAGAATTTTAAGTCCAGGAAAGTCAAAGCTTACGGTGCCGATGGAGTGGTTTTCAAGTTTCTCTGATCCGGGCTTTATCGTGCCAACGGAAGTCATGGGATAGCCGGTGTTAGCTTGGGCGGCGTCATCGACGACGTCATCGACAAAGACTTCGCAGAGGCCCTCGACGACGAGCGTCGCGCCGAGTTCGTAGGTGCCGGCGGTGGGGACATCAAGGATCAATTCTAGGTAGCTACCTTTACCGGCACGCAGATCGGCATGGAGCAGTTGGCTTTCAGATGCTTCGGGAGCGCCACGCCGGTAGTGGCAGTTGCCTCGCAGACCAAAGTCAGAAGAGGTTTGGCAGGGAATGGCTTCGGCTTCGATCCAGCCATCCTCGGGAATCTCGGGATAAGCAAAAGTGAGGTGTTGTGACAGTCGATTGATGACCGCGGCATAGTCAGGATCGTCAGCGAGGTTGGTGAATTCGTGAGGATCAGTAGCAAGCTCATAAAGTTCGGTTTCGCCAGTGACCAAGCGGGTCATACGGAAGTCATTGTCCAACACCACGTCGTAGCGGATGCCGTCAGTCTCACTGGACATGACCACCGGGTGATCCCATTCGCTCTGCGGATCATTGAGTAGGGGGACAAGGCTGTTCCCATCGAGGGCTTGCGAGGGATTGCGTAGTTGCAAAAGATCGATGAGCGTCGGGTAGATGTCCTGAAGCGAAACGGCTTTGTCGCAGGTCGCGCCTTCGGGGATGCCAGGTCCGGCAACGATGAAATTGCAATGAGCGGAATCATACCAGGGCTTCATCTTCGACCAGGCCTGTTTCTCTCCAAGATTGTAGCCGTGGTCGCTCCAGAGAACGATGTAGCCGCCATCGCCGTGGGGGCTGGCATCCCAGGCATCAAGCAGGCGGCCGATCTGCTCGTCGGCAAAGGTCACGCAGGCGAGGTAGGCCCTGATGAACTGCTTGTCGTGACCCTTCTTCACAAGGCCGTCATGGTAGCCGGGGCCGAACTTAGCTTCCAGGTGGGCAAGAGGTCGAAAGCGTTGCGGTAGATCGTCGAGATCGTTTGGCTGGAACTCCGGTAGTTGAATGGCCTCAAGCGGGTAACGATCGAAGTATTCCTGCGGCACGACCCAGGGGACGTGAGGGCGATAGATTCCGAGGGAGAGAAAGAGCGAATCGTTGATGGAGTCGAGCGTTTCGATACCATGGCTGACCGCGACGTAATCGGCCATTTCCGTGACCGGATCAGCGGAAACGCCCCAGTGCCCCGAGGGGTTCAGATTGAGACCCATTCCGGGAACTTGCTTCGGCCGGCCGGCCCTGGGAATGTAGGTATCAAACTCGGTCTTGTCCCCCTTGTGGAAGTTCTTGGCGATTCCGATGCTGGTCCAACCTTGAGCGGAAAGATGCTTCGGCAGGGTAACAGCATCGCCCGCATAGAAGCGCCACGGACGAATGCCGTTATCGTTCACAATATTGCCAGAGCGGGCCGGGTGAATACCGGTGAACACGGCACTGCGTGAGGGAAAACAGGTTGGTGAAGAGCAGATTGCGTTGGTGAAGGTGACGCCGCGTTCAGCGAGGCGCTGGATATTGGGGGTGATGGCCTGCGGGTGCCCATCAAGCACAGTGTTCCAATCGTTCCAGTCATCGATATTCAGAAATAGAATACTGGGGCGTTGCAAATTATCTGCTCTCAGGCATGCGCCACCGCCTCCTAACCAAAAAACGGCGAGGAGCAGGATGGCGAGCGAGTGAATGTGACGCATGAACTTCTTCAATTAGCTTGGTTTTAAACGACACAACAACTGTTGAATTTAACGGCAATCGGATGTCCAAAGTGGCACCAAAGGCGCATATCCTATCCGGTTTTGGAAGTGTCGGAGTGGGCGTCGAACTCGTTTCGGACAATGGCTAGCCAATCAATTCCTTCACAACTCGAGCTTTTTCCACTCCTGTCAGTTTCATATCCAGTCCCTGAAACTGGTAGCTGAAACGATTGTGATCCAATCCTAACTGATGCAGCATGGTGGCGTGCAGATCGCGCACGTGGACAACGTCTTCGACGGCGTTGTAGCCGAGTTCATCGGTATTGCCGTAGCTGATGCCAGGCTTGATGCCACCGCCGGCCATCCACATGGAGAAGCCTTTGATGTGATGATCGCGACCGGGGCCACCTTTGCCCTGGAACATGGGAGTGCGCCCAAATTCACCACCCCAAATGACGAGCGTGTCGTTGAGTAGTCCGCGTTGCTTGAGGTCGGTAATGAGCGCCCAAGTAGCTCGGTCGGTGTGGCCACAACAAATGTCCATGTATTTGGCGAGGTCGCCGTGGTGATCCCAACCGCGGTGATAAAGGTGGATGAAGCGGGTTCCACGTTCTGCGAGGCGCCGAGCGAGCAGGCAGTTGGAAGCAAAGCTACCGTCCCCCGGGGTAGCGCCGTAGAGATCGAGCACATGCTGGGGCTCGTCGCTGATGTCGACAAGGCCCGGGACGGAGGTCTGCATGCGGTAGGCCATCTCATAGGCAGCGATACGAGTGTCGATCTCCGGATTGTGAACGAGTTGGTTCCGCTTCTGATCCAACTGACTGATAGTATTGACGAGTGAAGCCTGCTGGATGTCGGAAACACCTTTTGGGTTTTTTACGTAGTGAACGGGGTCACCAGTGGAGTTGAATTCGACTCCCTGATACTTGCTAGGCAAAAAGCCTGCGGACCATTGGCGAGAAGCGATAGGTTGCGGATTACGCCCACCGACGCTGGAGAGAACAACGAAGCCAGGGAGATCTTCAGTCGCAGCACCGAGGCCGTAGGTGGTCCAGGCTCCCATGGAGGGACGACCACTGATGGCAGTGCCTGTGTTCATGAAAGTGTGAGCCGGATCGTGATTGATCTGTTCCGTGACCATGGAGCGGACCACAGCAATGTCGTCAGCGAGTCTGGCAGTGTAGGGCAAGTAGTCGCTGATGTACTGCCCACTCTGGCCGTAGCGCTTGAACTCACCTTGGTGGCCGAGGACTTTGAGTTCTTTTCCTTGAAGCTGAGCGATGGGCTGCCCTTTGGTGAACGACTCGGGCATTGCCTTTCCGTCGAGTGCGTTGAGCTGCGGCTTATAGTCGAAAGTCTCTAAGTGAGAGGGGCCGCCGGCCATGCAGAGAAAGATGACTCGCTTGGCTTTTGGCGCGAAGTGCGGAAATGGTGAGCTGGCGGAATCCAAAGCTTTCTCGGCTCCCATGAGGTCGCGACCCAGCAAGCTGGACAGGGCTGCGGAACCGACGCCGAGTCCGGCGCGACCGAGAAAAGCGCGACGTTGCATGGCGTTATGATAGGTTTGCCAGGGCATCATATCAGTTTCGGGTGACGGTTTCGCTGAGGTTAAGGAGAGCACGGGTCACAGCAGTCCACGAGGCTAGTTTTACTGGGTCAACGCCTTCGGGTGGGGGCGACTTGCCAAGTGAAAGCAGCTCTTTCGCAGCGACAGCATTTGATTCGTATTCGCCCTGGGTCTGGGTGAAGAGATTACGAAGCAGTTGAACTTCGTCCTCTTCCGGGGAACGGGAAAGGCATAGTTGGTAGGCATGTGTCAGTCGTTCCTCAAAAGAGTCATCACTTTCATTGAGAACTCGTGCGGCGAAAGCGCGGGCGGCCTCGATAAAGGTGGGGTCGTTGAGCAGGACAAGGGCTGCGTTGGGTGTGTTTGATCGAGGGCGCTCGGCGGTACATTCCTCGCGGGTGGGCGCATCCATTGCTTTCATCATGGGATGAAGAAAAAGGCGCTGCCAGTGAACGTAAAGGCCGCGGCGCCACTGTCGGGAGTCATTGTGCTGGGTGTATTTTCGCGTTGGGAAGTTGAGGTGCTTATAGTAGTCGATCGGCTGATAGGGTTTAACGCTGTCACCCCCAAGTCTAGCTGCCTCAATATCCGGAACATTGAGGACGAGCAGACCGCTCACGGCGAGCGCGTTATCGCGAACTATCTCGGCCGGGAGACGATAACGAGACTGACGGGCAGTGAGCTGATTATAGGGATCCAGTTCTGCCAATTCTGCCGAGGTCACGGAGGATTGACGGTAGGCCCGACTCGTGACGAGCAGGCGAACGAAGGCTTTGATGTCCCAGTCATTTTCGTAGAAAGCGACTGACAGATTGTCGAGCAAGCGGCCGTTGGCAGGCGGTTCGCCTTGTCCGCCGAAGTCCTCGAGTGATCTCGAGATACCGGTGCCAAAGAAGAGATACCAGAATCGGTTGGCAAATATTCGGGCGGTGAGTCCACCTAAGCCGTTTTCAGGATCGACCAGCCAATTGGCGAGATCGAGGCGAGTGGGGATTTCGCCTGCGTGAGGGATCGTTCCCATAAATTCCGGAATGGCCGGAGTGACAAGTTCGCCGCTTTCATCCTGCCAGTCGCCTCGCGATAGGACGCGCATTTCGCGGGGCGGCTTGGCCTCAGTGATCATGGTGAGACGGCCACGAGCTTCAACTGTCCGGCGCTCGGATTCGAGACGATCCCACTCCGTTTTCTTTTGAGCAGGAATCACCTCATTAATCTTACTGGCGATTAGTTTTGCTTGAGAGAGGAGTTCGTTTTTCCGTTTCTGATCCTTACCGATGCGAGCCTCAGCTTCGAGCTGAAGCTTTCTCTTCTCAAACTCCCGAAGCTGGCTGATCTGCTGAGGTGATAGGAGAGATTCGAGTTCCTCTTTAATTTCTCTGAGCTTTTCTTCGTTGGCGTCCGAGTGGAATAGCATCTCGGGCGGCCGATTGGTAGGTAGGGCGTTGCCGTTGTATCCCACGTCATGCACATCCGCGAAGAAGGCGGCGAGAGTGTAGTGGTCTTTGATGGTGTAGGGATCGTACTTATGATCGTGGCATTGGGCGCACCCAACGGTGGCTCCCATCCAGACGGCCGAAAGATTGCGAACACGATCGGCGGCATAGATGGTGTTGTATTCCTTTTCCTGGATACCGCCCTCGTGAGAGGTCTGAAGCAGTCGGTTATAGCCGGAGGCGACTTTCTGCCATTTACCGCTATTCTCAATAAGGTCCCCCGCGAGCTGTTCTCGGGTGAAGGTGTCGAAAGATAAGTTCTGATTAAAAGCGCGAATGACATAGTCGCGATAAGGGGAAATATTGTGATCCTGATCGCCGTGATAACCGACTGTGTCGGCGTATCGGACGAGGTCGAGCCAGTAGATGGCGAGACGCTCACCAAACTGGGGCGAAGCGAGTAGCTCGTCGACTAGATCGGTCCAGGCCGTTCCGTAGTCTTTAGCTTTTAGAAAGTGCTGGGTGCGCTCCGGCGTGGGCGGGAGTCCTGTGAGATCAAAGTGGAGCCGGCGAATCAGCGTCACCGGATCAGCTTCGGGCGCCGGGGCGAGCTTTTTCCGCTCCAGCTTACTTAGAACAAAGTGATCGACCCAGTTGGCCGGCCAATTGGCGTCATTGACTTTGGGAACGGGATTCTTTTTGGGCGCAGCGTATGCCCAGGGCTCCTCGTAAACAGCACCCTCATCTATCCAACGCTTTAGAAGGGCAATTTCCTCGAGCTCGAGGTGTTTGTGGGATTCTTCCGGCGGCATGAGATCGTTAGGATCCCCGCTGATGAGGCGTTGATAGAATTCACTTTCTACGGCGTTTCCGGGAACGATGGCTGAGTAACCCCCCAGATCGGCGCGCGCACCGGCTTCTGTGTCGAGTCGCAAGTCAGCTTTACGCTCATGAGAATCCGGTCCGTGGCAGAAGAAACACTTGTCGGAAAGGATGGGACGAATGTCCTTGTTAAAGTCGAGAGCCTCCTGAGCGCTGACTGCCAAAATCGGCAGGCACCATACCAGAAGGCACTGTCGGAGGGACACCATCTCGGTTAATATGGACCAAATTTGGAATTCTGCCGACCGGATTAACGTGAAGAAATCCGTACACCAATCAACGGTATTAGCTGCCAGCCTTGTGCTCTAGGTTGTTTCGACCGCAACCTCGAGACTTGATATCGGGGATTAGGTTAACAAACCCCATTATTGCGATAGTCAGCCAAATCCAGTCAGAGTGCCTTTGCTGCTTCCAAAACGGTCAGCCTCGAGGCCCATCTTCTGGAGCATGCTGACGAACACATTGCAGAGCGGCTGGTTGTGAGTCGAATTGAAAGCGAGGTGTTGACCATGATCAAACCCGCCCCCGGCGAGAAGGATCGGAAGGTTGGCGTTGTTGTGGATATTGGCATCCCCCATGTGGCAGCCGTAAAGCACCATGGTGTTGTCTAACAAGCTGCCATTGACCTCTTCGACTTCCTGGAGATCGCGAAGCAGATTGCCGAACAATTCCATCTGCCCGATCTCAATCTCTTCGAGCTGTTTCAGCTTCGCTTCATCTTTGCCGTGATGGGAAAGATTGTGGTAGCCGCCCACTGAGCGACCGTCCCCAAAATTCACGCCCGGAGTTCGCACGCTGCCAAGAAACAAAGTGATGACGCGAGTCGAATCCGTCTGAAAGGCGAGACGGGACATGTCATTCATCATGCGCACCATTTCGAAAAACTCCTTCTTGTCCTCCGGGTAATCCGGCATCGCGTTATCGACCTTCGGCTTGGGACGGGTTTCCCAGGCCTGGGCCTCTTCGAGGCGTTTCTCGAGACTACGGACAGCAGTCTGATACTGATCAATCCGCTCGCGGTCGGAAGCGCTGACCCGTTTGCTCAGATCAGAACTCTGCCCCATCACCACATCGAGAATACTCCCCTTGCGCTGCAGCCGTACCAGTTGCTGTTCAATGGCCTTCTGATCGCCCTGGAGAAACATCTTTTTGTAGAGTTCCGCTGCGCTCTTGATGGTGGGGATCTCCACCCCCGCCTGAGTGTAGGACAGGCTCCTCGTATCGTTAATCCCGAGAGACAGCGATCGGAAGCGGGTCTCATTTCCGATCTCATTGGCCATGACCTGGTCGAGGGAAATTGTGTTGCGAAAGCTCGCCCTTCCCGGATGCGGTGCGGCGGTCAGGAAAGTCTTATCGGCCCGGTGTCCCCCGTCTACACCGGGGTGAGAGAGCCCACTGAACACGGTGAACTGATCCCGGTGCTCCGCGATCTTTTCGAGGTAAGGCGACAGTTCGTAATCGCGCCCCTCTGTTTTGGGAAAGAAGAGCTTGGGAATGAACCCGAGATCCTGGTTGATCGCGATCATGCGCTTGGGAGCCGGCATTGCCGCAGCAGATCCGAAAGATTCGAGCACAGGCAGGCTCATGCTGACACCAGCAGCTCGCAGAAAAGTTCGACGGGAGGTTTTCATTTCTTCAGGAACAAAGGACTCTGAACAATTTCGTGAATGATTGTGCGAACGCCGAATTCCGACGCGCGACTCTTTTCGAGAATGGCCGCTACCTCATCGCGGTCAGCGAAGCCCACGGGTGCTCCCGTAGCATACACCAGAAGCTGCTCGGTGACATTACGGGCAATAGTTTCCTCATCCTCGATGAGGAGCTTTTTAAATTCAAGGACGTCGGCGAAGGGATCACCCTGGGGGGTCACCCCGGAGGCATCGACGTCACTCCCAATAAAGTGAACAAACTCATTTCCGCTTCGTCCCACGCCTTCGATGCGCTCGGACCCCTCGCCCAATGAACGGTAATTGTCCCGCCAGCGCCCCATCACATCGAAGCTCTCCAGCGCAAAACCCGGAGGATCAATCTTCTTGTGACAGCTCGCGCAGGCCGCATCCTCCCGGTGCTTAACCAGAAGTTCACGAATCGTCGCGGCACCGCGGATATCCGGCTCCACCGCAGGAACCGACGGCGGGGGCGGCGACGGATGATCGCCAAGCAGTTTCTCCAACACATAGACACCACGCAAAACCGGTGAAGTGACGGTTCCGTTCGCCGTCACTTTCAACACCGAAGCCTGGGTGAGAATACCCCCATAGGGGCTTCTTTCAGGAAGATTGACGCGTTGAAAGGTGGGGCCCTCCACACCGGGAATGTCGTAGTGCCGGGACAGGCGTTCGTCGACAAAGGTATAATCAGCGTCGATGACATTCCGGGCCGGACGGTCGCTGGCAATGAGGTCAGCAAAGTAGAGACGCGACTCCTCGACCATCGAATTCACGAGCCACCAGTCACCGGCATACTCGGGATAAAGACCACGGTCCGGATCGGTGTCGTTGATCTCATCGAGCTTAAGCCAGGCATCGAGGAACTCCTTCACGAATCGCTTCGATTCGGGTTTCTCGAGCAGGCGGTCGACCTCGGCACGCAGCGTCTCAGGATCACGAAGTTTGCCTTGTTTCGCAAGAGTAGTGAGTGATTTATCCGGAATCGATTCGCCAAGGAAGAAAGAAAGCCGCTCAGCCAGGGCGAAGTCATCCAGCTCGCCCGGTTGACCACAGTGAAAAAGAAACTCGGGCGACGCCAGCACCGCCGAATACGTCGCTATCATCGCCTCCGTGAAGGGTTCGCCTTCCTCGATCAGCTGCTTCGCGTAACCGTGGAATCGATCGAACTCCGCTTTCTCCACAGGACGCCGATAGACTCGCTCCATGAATCCTGACAAAAGCCCTTCCACTTCCTTCAAGGGTTGTTTCGGGACGGCCACAACATGGCTTCCCGACTGCTTCAGGGGGAGATCGCCAAAAAGCGCCCGGTAAGAGACCGGTGGCCACTCCTCGATAAACGGCCCTTCTACCTCCAGCCAATGAAAGGCGACCCCAGGATAACCGTCCGGATCAAATTTCTGGATCGTATGCGGCATCGCCGGAACCATCGGGCTGGGTAGACGCATGCAATCGAGCTTCACCATCGCTCCCTCCTCGAGGAAGGCGTCCATCTCAAACACCTCGGGCGCCTCGGGCGGCGCTTCGAACTTCCCGATCGGCAGCATGCTCTGGTTGTTCGGCTCATCGAGGGTGGAAGAGTAGACTTTGACCGGCTCGCTGCGCTTGCCGGGGAAGATGCGATCGTTCACCGGAGTCGGATAGCGCCGCGTCGCATCGAGCACCAAGTCCGGATAGTGGCGCGGCTCCTTGTCCCCTTCCCAATCGACATAATCCGTCTTCCGAAGCACGGACCGCGCCTTCAGTCGCACCTTGTAGTCACCCCGAGTCGGTGCTTTGAAGCTTTGAAAGCCGTAATAAAACGGCGTGTAGGCGCCACGAAAGATGGCGGTAGAGGCTTCCTCCTTCGAATACTGAGCTTCCCGGGTTCCCTTTTTCAGGTCATCGACCGCCACAAACTGGACGGCATCTGCGATGACCCATCCCTTGGCACTCTCGTTGCTTAGTGAGACTTCGGCCATAACCGGCCTGGACTCCTTTTCTCCACGGGCTTCAAACGCAAAACGTCCCAACGGAAACCAAAGGCCATCGATCGTGGGCGTGACACTTTGGTCGATGGTTAGTCGAGTTTCACCCTCGGCGTGACGAATTACGTAGGGCGCTTCCTTCGCCAAACCTTGCCCTCCGCCAAAGCTGACTCGCACCTCGTAAGTCCCCGGTTTCGGCAACTCCGCTTTCCAAGTAATCGCGTGGTCGCCCGCGTTCTGGTTGTCGTCGGCAAGGTAGTGCTTCCCGATGCGATTGGAGCGACGCGTGGACTCACGCCAGGGCCCGATCAGTTCCGCCGCCGTGTCATCAACCGTAATTCCCGCAGCCCCCTCTGTCGGGACTTTTGGCCCCGGGTCAAAGCCTCGTTTATTGAAGGAATACTCGTCATTCACCTCAAGACCCTCCAGCGCGAGGGAACATCGCGCCCAGCCCAGATTCCCCCTACCAGCCCACATTCGGCCTTCCTCGCGAGCGTAGTAACGATTCGTCTCGGGCTCGGGTTTTTTTGCGGAAAACTCAAGGGCACGACGCAGCGCCGACTCGGCAGCATTCAAATAGGCATCGATCTGGACATGGGAGACATCAAGTGCGGTCCCCACTTTCGCGAAGCCGTGAACCTCACCGTCCAGAGGCAAGTCATCTGCCAACTTGAGGGCAGGATCATGCAACACATCGCGCAGCACATTCTGGTATTCAAAGCGGTTCACCCGCCGCGAAACGGACCGCCCCTGCCTCACGTAAGCAGCCTCTTGTGACTTGATCAGGCGATCCGAAAGCACCGCCACGGCCTCAGCCCGCTCCCCATCGTCGAGGCGACTCTTCTTTGGCGGCGGCATTTCCCCGTCGGCGATAACGTCGTGAACCTTCACCCACCGCTCGGTGAGGTGGGCATCATCAAGGTCCCACTCAAGGGAAAACAAATCCAAGCCGCCCTTGGGATCCAGATCATCGTGACAGTCGGCGCAGTGATTCTCGATGACCCGGTTCAGCACTTCCGGCAATTCGTCAGCAAGTGCCGAAGCATGGACAAGCATCGCAAT
>TARA_B100001093_G_C26860333_1_pt1 | contig 19563 bp, 12 predicted proteins | sample TARA_B100001093 | Tara Oceans TARA_B100001093 (sample SAMEA2623116) | marine metagenome | biome: marine biome (ENVO:00000447); feature: surface water layer (ENVO:00002042); material: "saline water (ENVO:00002010), including plankton (ENVO:xxxxxxxx)" | depth 5 m
AACATTCTCCTGCAGCAGCTGGTGGTGTTCCCTGAGGTGTTTCATTAAAGATCTTTATCAAGCTTTTTTCCTCACCTTTTATATTTAAAAAATAATATTGTTCAAATAGTTTTTTTTGAAGCGCATTTGATCTCTTTTTTCGATCCTTTCTTTTTTGGGTTATTTTAGAAGTAATTTCTGCTAATTCTAGTTCTATTTTTTGAATCCGTTCTTTCCAGTAAATTGTTTGTTTCTTAAGCTCGTTTTTTTCTTTTATACTTTCTTTTGCTAGGTCTTCTTTTGTTATATGATAAGCTGTAGGGTTTAGTTTTTCTTTGGCTTCTATGCGTTTAATTTTTCGCTTTTTGCGATTTTCAATTATTTGTTCTCTGTATATTGAAATAGCTTTGACAGATTGTTCATTTTCAGATTGTAATAATTGTTTTAACTCACTAATTTTAGGATTCTGTTCGAGTTGTTCAATCTTATCATTAAATGTATTTAGGATGGCTTCTTCCTTTTTGTAAAACCCATTTTCATTAAGCATGTCGTAAATTGGTGGCACAAAGAATGAAAGTTTGTTTACACCAGCTAATTTTCCAGAAAATGCAGCTAAATAACCAATTTCATTTTTAGTATTTTGAACCAGTAAAACACCAAACATTTTTCCAATTGGCTCAATTTCATTTTTAGAAATGCCAAAATTGTGATGCCATTCGTTTTGAGTTTTTAAATATTGTTGAAGTTCCTGAGAAGCTAGAACACATAGAGGGTGGGGTTCGTAGTAGAATGGAAATGTAAATTGTTTTGGCAAGACATAGGTGTCAGTTATATTTTTAAATGCTATAAAGCAATTTTTTCCCATAGACTCGTTTATTAATTACAGTTCCTTAATAAAGGAAAAGATCAGGTTTGTAAGACACCTACGTTATATGCTTCATTAATTGGTGCTTGGTCAGCCATTTCAATACCCATAGAAATTACTTTACGTGTTTCCAAGGGGTCTATAATGGCATCTACCCACAATCGAGATGCGGCATAGTATGGGCTCATTTGTTTATTATACCTATCGGTAATGGTGTTGAGCATTTCGCTTTCTTTTTCAGGTGTAATTTCTTCGCCTTTAGACTTCAGACTTGCCTTTTCAATTTGAAGCAGAACTTTAGCTGCTTGTGCACCGCCCATGACTGCAATTTGTGCAGTAGGCCAGGCAAAAATTAACCTAGGGTCATACGCTTTTCCACACATTGCATAATTACCTGCTCCAAATGAGTTTCCAGTAATGATTGTGAATTTTGGGACAACAGAATTAGACATAGCATTTACCATTTTTGCGCCGTCTTTAATAATTCCACCATGTTCGGAGCGAGAACCTACCATGAATCCAGTAACATCTTGTAAAAATACTAATGGGATCTTTTTTTGGTTACAATTCATAATAAAACGAGCTGCTTTATCTGCTGAATCTGAATAGATCACACCACCAAATTTCATTTCTCCCTTTTTAGATTTTACGACTTGTCTTTCGTTGGCAACAATTCCCACTGCCCAACCGTCTATTCTTGCATGTCCACAAAGAATACTTTGACCAAATCCTTTTTTGTACTCATCAAATTCTGATTTATCTACAAGTCGTTTGATGATTTCTCGAACCTTATAAGGTTTGTCTCTTTTTTCTGGTATGATGCCGTAAATTTCTTGTTCATCTTCTTCCGGTAGGGCAGCCTCTACTCGATTAAATCCAGCTGATTCAATGTTGCCCGTTTTATCCATAATCTTACGAATGCGATCTAGACAGTCTTTATCGTCTTTAGCTTTAAAGTCGGTAACACCAGAAATTTCACAGTGTGTTGTTGCGCCCCCAAGTGTTTCATTATCAATTTCTTCGCCTATTGCTGCTTTTACTAAATAAGAACCAGCAAGAAAAATTGATGCTGTTTTGTCAACTATTAGGGTATCATCACTCATAATTGGCAGATAAGCTCCACCCGCTACGCATGAGCCCATAACAGCTGATATTTGAGTGATTCCCATTGATGACATTCGGGCATTATTTCTAAAAATTCTTCCAAAATGCTCTTTATCTGGAAATATTTCATCTTGAAGCGGAAGGAAAACACCTGCACTGTCTACCAAGTAGATGATTGGGAGTCTGTTTTCCATTGCAATTTCTTGTGCTCTAAGGTTCTTTTTTGCAGTAATAGGAAACCAAGCACCAGCTTTTACTGTGGCATCATTTGCAACAATAAGACATTGTTTGCCAGATACATAACCAATTCCCATAATCACACCAGCTGCCGGACAACCTCCGTATTCTTCATACATACCATCTGCAACTAATGCCCCTAATTCTAGAAAATCTGATTTTTTATCGATTAGATAATCGACACGTTCTCTGGCAGTTAGTTTACCTTTTTTATGTTGTTTTTCAATTTTTTCTTTCCCACCACCTAAGCTGATTTCAGCTAACTTCTTCTTGAGTTCCGCAATTTTAAGTTTCATTGCGTCCTCATTCTTGTTAAAATCGATATTCATATACAGCTTCTTTATAAGGTTGGTAAATATACGGAAATACTATTTTAAGCTTACCACTATTAATATGTGTCAAGTTATTTGAGAATTTATAATTTTTGAGTTAATTTTCAACAAATAAATGATTGCAACATTTAATGAAAATAAAGATGAGGTATTTTTCATTCGTTCTGTGTGTAAATTTATTATGCTGTAGTTTAGCTTGTGGGCAAACTCAATCAAAACCTAACCAAATGAAAACAGATAAAGACTGGAAAGAAATTTTAAGCCCTGAAGCTTATCATATTCTCAGAGAAAAGGGCACAGAAAGAGCGTTTACGGGAAAATATGATAAGCATTTTGAGAAAGGTGTTTACGTTTGTGCAGGATGTTCTATGGAGTTATTTGATTCGTCTTCAAAATTTAATTCACATTGTGGTTGGCCTTCTTTTGATAGTTCACTAAATGAGAAGGTAAGTGAATTAAAAGATACATCACATGGAATGATTAGAGTAGAAATTGTATGTTCAAATTGTGGTGGTCATTTAGGTCATGTGTTTCCTGACGGACCTACGCAAACTGGTTTACGATATTGCGTTAATTCTTTATCGCTAGATTTCAAAGAAGAGTAAGTAGAAATCATATTTTGTTGGTGTTCTACATCACTATAAATTTTTTTATGTTCATAAAATACCAAATTTGAATTTGGTAGATTACTATTTTTCACTTGAATTTAGTAGCTTTGTTCGCCATTAAATTATATTGTTTGTTTAATGATTTAGTGTTTTAAAGTTTAATTTTTTACATCCAATGATGATGAGTATTTACAAAAATTACATTCAAGAAATATCAGAACGTAAAACTCAGAGACTTAAGGCTAAACCTATTGATGATGATCAATTACTAGCTGAGGTTATTTCCCAAATTAAAGATGTAAATCATCCTGATCGAAAAGACTCCATTTGGTTCTTTATATACAATACTTTACCTGGTACGACTTCTGCAGCTACAGTTAAAGCAAAGTTTTTAAAGGAGATCATATTGGGTGATTCTGCAGTTGAAGAGATTTCATCTGCTTTTGCTTTTGAGTTGTTGTCTCATATGAAAGGTGGGCCATCTATTGAGGTGCTTCTTGATTTAGCTTTAGGAAATGATGAAGTGATTGCTCAGCAAGCTGCTGATGTTCTTAAAACACAAGTTTTTCTTTATGAAGCGGACACCAATCGTTTAGCCGAAGCTATTAATAATGGGAGCCGAATTGCTAAAGAGATTATAGAAAGTTATGCGAAAGCTGAATTCTTTACCAAGCTGCCTGAAGTTGATGAAGAAATAAAAGTTGTTACATATGTTGCTGGTGTTGGAGATATTTCTACAGATTTATTATCGCCAGGAAGTGATGCTCATTCTAGATCTGACAGAGAACTCCATGGTCAGAGTATGTTTGAACACAATGTTGAGAAGCAAAATGAGCTTCTAGCTTTGAAAGAAAAACATCCTGATAAGACTATTATGTTAATTGCTGAAAAAGGAACAATGGGAGTTGGTTCTTCTAGGATGTCTGGAGTTAACAATGTAGCTCTATGGATTGGTAAGCAAGCAAGTCCTTATGTGCCCTTTATTAATTTTGCACCTGTAGTGGCAGGTACAAATGGTATTTCTCCTATTTTTTTAACAACTGTTGGTGTTACGGGTGGTATTGGTCTTGATCTTAAAAATTGGGTTAAGAAAAAAGATGCAAATGGCAACACTGTTTTAGATGAAGATGGTGAACTTGTTCTTGAAGAAGTATATTCTGTTAAAACAGGTACTGTTTTAACAATCAATACAAAAGAGAAAAAGTTATACAATGGAGATCAGGAATTGAGTGATATTTCTGCTGCTTTTACACCTCAGAAAATGGAATTTATGAGAGCAGGTGGCTCATATGCTATTGTATTCGGTAAAAAAATACAAACGTTTGCCGCTAGAACTTTAGGTATAGATGTACCTACAGTATTTGCTGCTTCAAAAGAAATTTCTCACGAAGGTCAAGGCTTGACAGCAGTGGAGAAAATTTTTAATAAAAATGCTGTTGGAACCACTCCCGGTAAGGTTTTACATGCTGGATCTGATGTTCGTGTTGAAGTAAATATCGTAGGTTCTCAGGATACTACCGGTTTAATGACCTCTCAGGAGTTAGAATCTATGGCTGCTACTGTTATCTCTCCGATCGTAGACGGTGCTTATCAGTCGGGCTGCCACACTGCTTCAGTATGGGATTTTAGTGCTCAGGCTAACATCCCAAGACTCATGAAGTTTATGAATGATTTTGGTCTTATTACGGCTCGAGATCCTTTGGGTAAATATCATGCCATGACTGATGTAATTCATAAGGTTTTAAATGATATTACTATTGATGATTGGGCGATAATTATTGGTGGTGATTCTCATACAAGAATGTCTAAAGGTGTCGCTTTTGGCGCTGATTCTGGTACAGTTGCTCTTGCCTTAGCAACTGGTGAGGCCAGTATGCCTATTCCTGAATCGGTTAAAGTTACTTTTAAAGGAGAAATGTTAGAATACACAGATTTTCGCGATGTAGTTCATGCTACACAATCTCAAATGCTTGATAAATTTGGTGGAGAAAATGTTTTCCAAGGACGTATTATTGAAGTCCATCTTGGAACCCTTCCTGCAGATCAGGCATTCACTTTTACAGACTGGACTGCTGAAATGAAGGCAAAAGCTTCCATTTGTATTTCTGAAGACGATACCCTAATTGAGTCTTTAGAGATTGCAAAAAGTAGAATTCAGATGATGATTGAGAAGGGGATGGATAATGAAAAACAAGTTCTCCAAGGTCTTATTGATAAAGCCAATCATAGAATTCATGAAATTAGATCTGGTGAAAAACCAGCATTAACTCCAGACTCTAATGCGAAGTATTTTGCTGAGTTTGAGGTTGATTTAAGTATTATTGCTGAGCCAATGATTGCGGATCCTGATGTGAACAATGATGATGTTTCTAAACGTTACACTCATGATACGATTAGAAATCTATCTTATTATAATGGAGAGAAAATAGTGGATCTTGGTTTTGTAGGTTCTTGTATGGTTCATAAGGGAGATCTAAAAATTCTTTCTCAGATGCTTAGAAATCTAGAACTGGTTCATGGAAAAGTTGAATTTAATGCACCTCTTATTGTTGCGGCTCCTACTTACAACATTATTGATGAGCTTAAGGAAGAAGGTGATTGGGATGTCTTGCAGAAATACTCTGGTTTTGAATTTAATGATGATGCCCCTAAGAATACTTCTCGTACAGAATATGAAAACATGATGTATCTTGAGCGACCTGGTTGTAACCTTTGTATGGGGAATCAAGAAAAGGCTGAAAAGGGAGATACTGTTATGGCAACTTCAACGCGTCTCTTCCAAGGCCGTGTTGTGGCTGATTCTGATCGTAAGAAGGGAGAGTCTTTATTGGCTTCAACGCCTGTTGTTGTGCTTTCTGCAATTCTTGGAAGAACGCCTACTATGGCAGAATATCAGGAGGCTGTAATAGGTATTAATCTTACTAAATTTGCACCTCCTAAAGGCAGTCTTTGCTCTTAATATACTTTTTGTTTTGGTGTCATAAAATGTCATCTTAAATCGCCATTTTTGAGTGATTGAATAAACTCTTTTCATCTAAATATTAGAATGATAGCCCTCGCAGATTGTAATAACTTTTTCGCCTCTTGTGAACGCTCTATTCGTCCTGAATTAGAGGGTAAACCCATTGTTGTATTATCTAACAATGATGGTTGTATTATTGCCCGTAGTAATGAAGCAAAGGCTTTGGGTTATAAAATGGGAGAGCCTGTTTTTAAAGTTAAGGACAAACTGCTTCGAGACCGGGTTCATATGTTTTCAGGAAATATGGCATTATATCGCGATATATCAGAAAAAATCATGGACATTTTAAGTTCAGAGTGTAATGCAATAGAGATGTATTCTATTGATGAAGCATTTATGGATTTCACCTCTGTGGCAGCTGCAGAAGAAAAAGCTGAGCTTTTGAGGATTCAGGTGCTTCAAGAAACTAAAATACCTATTTCTATTGGGATTGCTAAGACTAAAGTTTTGGCAAAGTTGGCAAGTCATATTGCTAAGAAACACTCAATAAAAGGAGTGTTTAAACTTCACAATAAAGATTTGATTGAACGTGCTTTAAGCTATTATTCTGTAGAGGAATTATGGGGTGTTGGCCGAAAACAAACAAAATTTTTAAATGATAAAGGTATCTTTCAGGCATCGCAATTAGCTCAAGCTAATGAAGCATGGCTTAGAAGACATATGAGCATTTTAGGAGTTCGTATGGCAAGAGAGTTAAATGGTATACCTTGTTTTGAACTTCAAGAAACGAGACCTTACAAAAAGAGCATTATGACATCAAGGTCATTTAAACATGAGTTTGATTCTTTTAAGGCATTACATGAAGTGTTGAGTAATTTTGCTTGTTCATGCGCATTAAAGTTGCGCAAACAAAATACGAGAGCAAAAAAACTTATTCTTTTTATTCAAACGAATCGTTTTAGATCTGATGTTAAATCACATTATGGCTCTTTAGAGGTGGAATTTCCTATAGCAACAAACGATTCGATTGAGATTGTTAAAGCCACGTATGTAGCTTTAGATAAACTCTATGATAAATCTTGTTCTTATAAAAGAGCAGGTGTTATTGTGTCGGATATTATTCCAGATCAGCAAGTTCAGTTGAATTTGTTTAGCAAATATGATGTCAAAAACCGAACAAAATTAATGAAGGTTTATGATGATGTTAACCGTAAAATGGGAGAAGGCACGCTTCGTTTAAGTATTCAAGGTATTGAAAATAAGTGGGGTGAAAAAAAAGCACCAATCAGTTTTGGTCATTAAGGCAGTTTTCTGTCGTATTCATTTGTGTGTAACAATTCTATTTTTAAAGCTCCAAATACAATAAAATAGTATCTTGCATGGAATACTAATTTTATGAATAAAACAGCACTAATATCACTCTTGTTAACACTATTTCAAATGGCTTCAATAGCACAGAATAGTGTATTTAATTATATCGATATTTCTGGAAATTTACCAAGTGATATAAGACCTGTTTCGAATCCTGTAAATGCATATGTTTATACAAAAGCAATTGATTTAACTGGATTGCATGTGCAAAATAAGAAACAAGCCTTCATAAATCTTATGTTGCCGTCCATTTTGATTGCAAAATATCAATTAGAACAAGATAGAATCAAAGTATTGGCTCTTCAAAAGAAAACAGAGCCATTATCTAATGAAGAAGAGCAATATTTATTCAATTTGAAGAGAGATTACAAATGCCATACATCTAAAGAGTTGATTTCGCGTTTGCAAACACATCCTACAAGTATCGTTTTAGCACAAGCTGCTATAGAATCAGGTTGGGGCACATCGAGGTTTTATAAAGAAGCAAATAATATCTTTGGTGTTTGGTCATACAGTGAAAATGAATCTCGAATAAAAGCCATGGAAGACAGAGAAGGTCAGTCAGTATATGTTAAAAAATATGATGCTTTACCCAAATCTATTGTTTCTTACTTTAAAACCATTGCTCGAGGACCTTATTCAGAATTTAGAGCTGCGCGTGAAAAAATAATTGAGGTATCGGTCTTAATTTCTTATTTAGAAGTATATTCGGAGCTTCGTGAAGAATATGTGAAAAGGTTGGATCAACTGATTCAATACAATAATTTTGAAAAGTATGATTCATATAGACTTAAAATGAGTGATGAATAAGAAGCTGTCGAGGAAAATTGAAAATAAAAAAGAGGTTCTTGCATGGTCGATGTATGATTTTGCAAACCAACCTTTTACCAATTTAGTAGTTACTTTTATATACGGAACTTTTTTTACAACAGTCATTGCCTCAAATGAAATTGTGGGTACACAACAATGGTCGCATGCAGTTTCTATCACAGCTATTATTGTTGCCTTATTATCTCCTTTAATGGGAGCAGTAGCAGACCGAGGGGGATATCGAAAGATGTTCATGTTTGGCTTTACATGGCTTACAATTATAGCAACAACTATATTGTATTTTGTTCTTCCAGGGGAGGTGTATCGCGCTCTTTTTTGGTTTGTTATAGCTAATGTGGGTTTTGAAATGGGTAGTGTGTTTTGTAATGCCTATTTGCCAGATATTTCGCATTCTAAAAATATAGGTCGTATTTCTGGTTATGGATGGTCTTTAGGTTATGTTGGTGGTTTAATTGCTTTAGCATTAGCAATGGTATTCTTAGTACAAGCAGAAATGCCAATTTTTGGTTTTGGAAAAGGCGAAGTTGGTGCTTATGAAAACATAAGGGCTACCAATCTTTTAGTGGCTATTTGGTTTGCTATATTTAGTATACCAACATTTTTATTTGTAAAAGATAGAAAGCCTGATACAAAAGCTTTATTGCAAAATGTAAAGCATACTGTGAAAGATTTTAGAACTACTGCAAAAGAATTAAAAGCCTATCCTCAAATTATGCGTTTTCTTTTAGCAAGATTGGTTTATAATGATGGTTTGGTAACCATATTTGCTTTTGGTGGTATCTATGCAGCTGGTTCATTATCATTTACTTTTGATGAAATTATGATATTGGGAATTGTTTTGAATATAACTGCAGGGATAGGTGCTTTTTTGATGGGCTTTTTAGATGATAAAGTTGGTGGTAGGCTAACAATAAAGGTAACACTTATAGGTTTAATGATAGCTATTGTTTTAGCCGTTTATGCGCCTCAATTTAAACCTTGGTTGCAGTATCTGTTAGGAGGAAGTGCTGTGCCTGAATGGGTTAATGGGAAAAATATTTTTTGGGTGGCTGCAGTCATTATTGGGATTTTTTCAGGTCCTAATCAAGCAGCTAGTCGATCTTTAATGGGGCGATTTACGCCTGAATCTAAAAAGAACGAATTTTTCGGTTTTTTTGCTTTTTCAGGAAAAGCCACTGCATTTGTAGGCCCATTATTGTTAGGCGTTTTAACAGTTGTTTTCGAAAGTCAACGTGTTGGAATTTCGGTTATATTTCTTTTCTTTCTTCTAGGTTATATATTACTTCATAATGTTGACGAAGTGGAAGGAATGAATCAAGGTAGTTATACCGAGTAAATCTTTATGTGTAAGAGCTATTGTATATTTGTTTACTAACATGACTAAAAATGGAAAATAGAATCGATTACATCGTTTATGAGTTTTTATTGGATTTAGGGATTCCTGAAAATATTGCCAGTCAATTTCAGTTTCTATTAGAGGTCCTTCTTCTTGTTCTTTTGTGTTTTATTGCAGACAGATTGGCAAAGAATCTTTTTGTTAGACTTATTCATTCAATTGTAAAAAAGACAAAATTTCTTTGGGACGATGTGTTGTTAGAAAACAAAGTTTTTGATCGTTTGGCACATCTTGCTCCAGCACTTGTTGTACAATCTACAGCTGGCTATTTTTTTGCTGATTTTCAGGATTTTATCCCATTTTTAATTCGCATGACAGATGCATATATGCTTGCAGTTACTTTAATGGTAGTGATATCTGTTTTTAATACCTTAGATTTTTATTTTAAACAAACTGAGGCTCTTAAGGATAAACCTATAGATTCATATTTTCAGTTGGCTCGTCTAGTTACCTATTTTATTGGTGGTGTTTTAATAGGTGCAAAAATATTTGATAAGGACCCTCAAGGTATATTAACAGCAATGGGTGCTCTAACTGCCGTGTCTATGCTGGTTTTTAAAGATACTATTTTAGGTTTTGTTGCTTCGATTCAATTGTCAGCTAATGATATGATCCGTGTAGGAGACTGGGTATCGATGCCAAAGTTTGGGGCTGATGGAGATGTTATTAAGATTACTTTAAATACTGTTAAGGTTCAAAATTGGGACAAGACCATTTCTACTATTCCTACTTATTCATTTGTTTCCGATTCATTTAAAAATTGGAGAGGTATGTCAGAGGCTGGTGGTCGTCGAATTAAACGATCTATAGTGTTGAAGTCTGGTTCTATTAAATTTTGTAATCAAGAGATGATATCTCGATTTGAAAATTTCCATTTAATTAAAGATTTTTTGAGAGAACGTGTTAATGAAATTCATGATTATAATCATCAAGGCAATTTTGATAAGACTTATATGATTAATGGAAGGCAACTAACTAATATTGGAGTTTTCAGAATCTATATTGAGTCGTATATAAAAAGTTTTAAAGGAATTCACTCAGAATTAACCCGTATGGTATATCAAAATGAAGGAAATGAATATGGTGTACCTATTCAAATATATTGTTTCACAGAGACAACTGATTGGGCTAAATACGAAACTATTCAAAGTGATATATTTGATCATCTTTATGCAGCTGCTCCTGATTTTGATCTTGAGGTATTTCAACACCCTTCAGGTGCCGACTTTAATAAGTTAATTAAGTAGTTATAGACTCTATTTTTTAAACAAATAATGTTAAAATTAGTATATGTAATTTACTTATAAAGTATATTTCAATGATCACATTTGAAGATTTACCCCTTATAAAACCATTACGAAATGCAATTACTGAATTGGGCTTTGCAAAACCAACACCTATTCAGCAAAAATCTTTTTCTGTTGTTCGTTCAGGAGCTGATCTGGTAGGTATAGCACAAACTGGGACAGGGAAAACGCTTGCTTATATGTTGCCTATACTTCAAGATCTAAAGTATTCAATGCTCGATACACCAAGAGTCTTAGTTCTAGTGCCTACGCGAGAATTGGTAATTCAAGTGGTTGATCGAATTAATGAGTTTTCATCATACATGAATGTTCGGGTGTTGGGTATTTACGGTGGAACAAATATCAATACTCAAAAAAAAGCCTGTTCTCTAGGTGTTGATATTATTGTCGCTACACCAGGTCGATTATACGATTTGGCTGCTTGTAGAGCATTGCAGTTAAAGACAGTAAAACAACTTGTTATTGATGAGGTAGATGTTATGTTGGATTTGGGATTTAGAGTGCAACTGGCCAATATTTTTTCTATTCTAAAAGATCGCAGACAAAATATTATGTTTTCCGCTACAATGACAGAAGATGTGGATTTATTAATCGATGATTATTTTATTAAACCAAAGAAAATTTCCATTGCTGTAAGTGGTACACCATTGAATAATATTACACAGGAATGTTATAAGGTAGAGAATTTTTATACGAAGTTAAATCTTCTTAAATACATTCTTTCTGATAGAGAAGTATTTAGTAAAGTTTTGGTTTTTGTTCCTAATAAGAAACATGCCGATCTGGTATTCGAAGCTTTAGATGAATGTTATAGCTCAGAGCTTTGTGTGATCCATTCAAACAAAACTCAGAATTATCGAATCCGTTCTATTCAGCAGTTTGATGATGGAGTTAATCGAATCTTAGTTTCAACCGATGTGATGGCTCGTGGATTGGATTTAAATAAAATCACTCATGTTATTAATTTTGATACACCTAAATTTTCGGAGAACTATATGCATAGGATTGGACGAACTGGAAGAGCAGAAGAAAAAGGTAAGTCTATACTATTTTATACTGATAAAGAAGAAGAAGTAAAGATTGCAATTGAGTCTTTAATGGATTATAAAATTCCTCAAACGGATTTCCCCTTAGATGTTGATATTTCAGAACAGTTGTTACCAGAAGAACGTGATAGAACAAAAATTAGTAAGAATAGAAGTACTGAGACTGTTATTAGAGATGCCGGTTTTCACGACAAAATAGAAAAAAATAACAAAATCAATAAAGGCGGTTCTTACAGATTAAAAATTGCCAAGAAATATAAAAAGTCTCAAACAAGAGGAGATATTTTTGCAAACAGACGAAGTAAAAATAAACGTAAATAATGGCACTTAATATTGTACTTTTTGAGCCAGAAATCCCCAATAACACAGGGAATATTGGACGTTTAAGTTTAGCATCAGGATGTAATTTACATTTGGTTAAGCCATTTGGTTTTGAATTAAATGATACTAGACTAAAGCGTGCAGGCTTAGATTATTGGAAACACATTTCATTAAAAGTATATGATAGTATTGACGAATTTTATAGCTTAAATACGGGTAAAAAAATGGTTTACTTTTCTGCTAATGGAAAAAAATCATTTTGGTCTATTGATTTTGAAGATAATCTATTTCTAATTTTTGGTAGAGAATCAAGTGGGCTTCCAGAATCAATAGTTGATGAAAAGAGTCATGAGCTATATAAAATTCCTCTTTTTAGTGAGCATGTTAGGAGTATAAATCTAGCAAACGCTGTTAGTGTGGTTGTATATGAAGGTATCCGAAAACTAGGTTACAGTAACTCATCTAGAAGTCTTTAAATATTCTGCATCCGATGTTTGTGATTCATCAATCGTTTCTAGATTTTTATATTTAATTTGATGCATACTAATAAATCTTATTAATCAATAGATTTTGTTATTAACAATAGATTTATTTGTTCTCTTAAAAACTTAAATTTACAATGGTTTATCTAAACTAATTGTTTTTCCTTTATGTACTTGATCTATGATACAGAGACTACTGGTTTGCCGAAAAATTTTTCTGCCCCAGTAAGTGATTCTGAGAACTGGCCTCGTTTAGTGCAGGTTGCTTGGCAATTGCACAATGATATGGGAGAACTAATTGAAGTGAAAAACTTTATTGTTCGTCCAGAAGGCTTTACAATTCCCTTTAATGCAGAGAAAATCCATGGTATATCTACCAAAAGAGCTTTAGAGCAAGGGGTAGATCTTAGTTTTGTTCTTCAGGAGTTTAACAAGGCAATATCAAATTCAAACTTTATTGTAGGTCATAATATTTCATTTGATATCAATATCATGGGTGCTGAATTCTTCAGGGCTCAAATTGAAACCACCTTGATGGATGAAAAAACCATTGATACCAAGGAAGAAGGGACCGATTTTTGTGCGATTCCTGGTGGAAGAGGTGGTAAGTTTAAGTGGCCTACTTTAACTGAACTTCATTCGAAGCTCTTTAATCAAGGATTTAATGAAGCTCATAACGCCTCTGCTGATGTAGAAGCTACGACTCGATGTTTTCTTGAGTTAATTCGCTTACGGGTTATTAATCATGATTTATTGGGATGTGATGATGATTACAATAAGCGCTATTCAGAACACAACCCACATCCTTTTGAGCTTTTAGGTCTTAATATTAAGCCATATAGCTCTATTGATACTGATAAGACAGAACAAATAAGTGAGGAGGATATTTCTTTAGAAGATGTTGTTGACCTTTCTGTAATGCAAGACCTGTCGTTCTCGCATTTACATTGTCATTCTTCTTATTCTGTATTGCAGGCTTCCTGTGATATTCCGGACATTATAGAAAAGGCAAAATCTTACGAGATGCCTGCTGTAGCTTTAACAGATTCTGGAAATATGTATGCCGCTTACAAGTTTGTTCGAGAAGCTATCAAGAATGATATAAAACCTATTCTTGGTTGCGAGTTATATCTTACTGCCGATCATAAGATTAGAAAGTTTACCAAAGAAAATCCAGATCGACGTTCCACAGTAGTATTCTTAGCTAAACATAGAGTGGGTTACCATAACCTTGCAAAATTGAGTTCACAAGCTTTTATTGATGGACTTTATGCAGGTTGTCCTCGTATAGATAAAGAACTTTTGCTTGAACATAAGGAAGGTTTAATTGTAACTACAGGTGGATTGACAGCTGAAATACCTGATCTTATTTTAAATGTTGGAGAGCGTCAAGCAGAAGAGTCTTTTAAATGGTGGCATCAAACGTTTGGAGATGATTTTTATGTTGAGCTCATTCGTCATGGTTTGGATGAAGAGGAGCATGTAAACAAGGTTCTTTTATCTTTTGCACAAAAATATGGGGTTAAATATTTTGCATCAAATAATGTATATTATACCGATAAAGAAGATGCTATATCACATGATGTTCTTCTTTGTGTAAAAGATGGTGTACTTAAAGAAACGCCTATAGGAAGAGGAAGGGGTTTTCGATTTGGCTTTCCTAATGATGAGTTTTATTTTAAATCTCAAGATGAGATGAAGGCGCTTTTTAAAGATTTACCTGAATCTATTGCAACCACTCAAGAGATTGTTGATAAAATTGAAGTTTACGATTTAAAAAGGGATGTTTTACTTCCGGCTTTTGATATTCCAGATGAGTTTGTTGATCCGAAGGATGAAAAAGATGGGGGAAAACGTGGTGAGAATAATTATTTAAGACATTTAACCTATGAAGGTGCCAAAAAGCGCTATGGTGAAATCTCAGATGAAATTCGTGAGCGTCTTGATTTTGAATTGTTGACTATTGAAAAGACCGGCTACCCAGGTTATTTCCTTATCGTACAGGATTTTACGACTGAAGCGCATCATATGGGGGTCTCTGTAGGTCCTGGGAGAGGTTCTGCCGCCGGTTCTGCTGTTGCATACTGCACTGGTATAACCAATGTTGATCCGATTGCTTACAACTTGCTTTTTGAGCGATTTTTAAATCCCGATCGTATATCATTACCTGACATTGATATTGATTTTGATGATGAAGGACGTGCAAAGATTATTGATTTTGTTCTTGAGAAATACGGAGAGAGTCAGGTAGCGCAAATTATTACCTATGGTACTATGGGAGCTAAATCGTCTATCAGAGATGCTGCCCGTGTATTGAACTTGCCTTTGCATGAGGCAGATAGAATAGCTAAGCTTGTTCCAGATATATCGTTACATAAATTATTTAATTTATCAGAAGATAAATTAAAAGAAAAGCTTAATGCCGACCAAATGCAAATGGCGGCACAGTTAAAAAACATTGCTAAAGGAAATGATCTTTCTGCTGAAACTTTAAATCGTGCTATTGCTATAGAAGGATCTGTTCGTAATACCGGTATCCATGCCTGTGGTGTAATTATTACGCCAAGTGATATTCGTGAACATGTTCCAATGGCAACTGCTAAAGATTCTTCTTTATTGGTTACTCAGTTCGACAACTCTGTTGTTGAAGATGCAGGTCTTCTTAAAATGGATTTTTTGGGATTAAAGACCTTAAGTATTATTAAGGATGCTATTACTCTAATTAAGGAAAAACACGATGTTATTATTGAGCCTGATGAGATTCCTCTAGATGATGAACTTACTTATGAACTTTATCAAAAGGGTGCGACTAATGGAACTTTTCAATTTGAGTCGCCAGGCATGCAGAAACATCTTCGCGCTTTAAAACCTGATAAGTTTGCCGATCTTATTGCAATGAATGCCCTTTATCGACCTGGGCCTCTAGAATATATTCCTAATTTTATCGCACGTAAACATGGTAGAGAAGAGATTTCATATGACCTTGAGGGTATGGAGGATTATCTTTCAGAGACATATGGGATTACGGTTTACCAAGAACAGGTGATGTTACTTTCTCAGAAATTGGCTGGGTTTTCCAAAGGAGATGCTGATATGCTTCGTAAAGCCATGGGTAAGAAGATCTTTTCATTACTGGAAAAGATGAAGCCACAATTTATTGATGGTTGTGCTGAACGTAATCACGACCCTGAAATAGCTGAAAAAGTTTGGAAAGATTGGGAAGCTTTTGCTGCGTATGCTTTTAATAAATCTCATTCTACATGTTATTCTGTGATCGCTTTTCACACTGCCTATTTAAAAGCCCATTATCCAGCAGAATATATGGCATCTGTGTTGACTCATAACATGAATGATATAAAAAAAGTGACATTCTTTATGGAAGAATGTAAGCGTATGCATTTAAAAGTCTTAGGTCCAGATATTAATGAATCTGCATACAAGTTTAACGTAAATAAAAAAGGTGAAATACGTTTTGGTTTAGGTGCTATTAAAGGCGTTGGCGAAGGTGCTGTTGATAATATAGTAAATGAACGTACAGAAAATGGTTATTTTAACTCAATTTATGATTTAACAAAAAGAGTTGAGTTGCGTTCAGTTAACAAACGAACGCTTGAAAATTTAGCTCTTTCTGGTGCTTTTGATTCATTTGAAAACGAACATAGAGCCATGTATTTTCATGAATTAAAGGAAGGGTACACGTTTTTAAATAAAACAATACGATATGGAAATGCATATCAAGAAAGTTTAGATGCACCTCCAGATTTGTTTGGGAGCACTGAAGGTGTTGAGTTGCCTGAACCTCCTTTACCTGTTTGTAATGAGTGGGAAAGACTAGATTTGTTGGCAAGAGAGAAGGAAGTTGTTGGGATTTATATATCTGGTCATCCATTAGATGATTATGCTTTTGAAATTAAACATAACTGTAACCATACCATAGAAAAATTTAAGGATTTAGAATCAATTAAACATCGTGATTTATCTTTTGCGGGTATAATTACTGATGTTCAACACAAAATTGATAAAAGAGGAAATCCTTATGGAGTTGTCTTAATGGAAGATTTTTCCGATTCAAAGGAGTTTATGTTCTTTAGAGACGATTATTTAAAATATAAAATGATGATGGTGCAAGGTGCTTTTGTGTATGTAAAGGCTCAAGTTCGTAAGCGTTCTTGGAATGATCAGTTAGAAATCAAAATATCTGCTATTAACCTTCTTTCTGATGTATTAGAGAAGCTAACCAAAAGTGTTACTTTGCGTATAAATCTGTTTGATGTAAATGAGGTTTTTGTTGATCAATTCAAAAATTTAATTGAAGAACATAAAGGCCCACATCAACTAAAGTTTCATGTATTTGACCCTGATGAGTCAGTTTCTATCGACTTCTTATCTCGCTCTTATAAGGTTAGAATATCTAAACAGTTGATTCATGACATAGGAACACTTATTGATGTGAGTTATAAATTGAATTAAAAGACTTGATTTGTTCTTAAAATTTTTAATCTTTGCAAATATTAAAAGATCTTAATAAACTTAACAAAATGGCACTACAAATTACTACTGAAAATTTTGAAGAAATGGTACTTAATTCTGATAAACCTGTTTTGGTTGACTTTTGGGCTGAATGGTGCGGTCCTTGTAGAATGGTTGGGCCAATTGTTGATGAATTACATACTGAATATGAAGGCAAGGCAATTGTCGGAAAAGTAAATGTAGATGATCAGCAAGAAATTTCTGCTAAATATGGAATACGTAACATTCCGACCATCTTATTTTTTAAAGGCGGAGAAATCGTTGATAAAAATGTTGGTGTTGCACCTAAATCTGATTTAGCTAATAAAATTGATGCTTTATTGTAAAGCTTAATACTTTAAATCTAAGGGCTTTTATAGCCCTTTTTTTATGGCGGAATATATTTCACAGAATGAAATAAAAACCATTGAAAATCTTGAATTTTTTGCAAATCAAGTAGTTGAAGGTTTTATTACAGGGTTACACAAAAGTCCTTATCATGGATTTTCTGTGGAGTTTGCTGAACACCGTTTATATAACACTGGAGAAAGTACACGAAATATTGATTGGAAATTATATGCCCGTACTGATAAGTTGTTTGTGAAACGTTTTGAAGAAGAAACTAATTTAAGGTGTCAATTGGTTATAGATCGATCTTCTTCAATGCATTTTCCAACTCAAAAAAAACTGAATTCCAAATCTCCTAATAAAATTGGTTTTTCAATTTTGGCATCTGCCGCACTTATGAATTTGTTTAAACGACAGCGAGATGCTGTTGGTCTTTCAGTATATTCTGATATTGTACATACACATACTCGATCAAGAACAAATATTGCCCATCATAAGAACTTATTATGGGAATTAGAATCTTTAGCTAAACCCTTTAATAAAGATTTAAAAGAGTCTACGAGTGCAGTAGAAGCATTACATGAAATTGCCGAAAGAATTAATCAACGCTCTTTGGTGATTTTATTTAGTGATTTATTAGATACACATGAAAACTCTCAAGATTTCTTTTCTGCATTACAACATCTAAAATACAACAAACATGAGGTTATTGTATTTCACGTTGTAGACCGATCTCGGGAATTGAATTTTGAGTTTGATGCTCGACTACATAAGTTTGTTGATCTTGAGACAGGAGAGGAGCTTAAAGTAAATCCTTTAGAACTAAAAGAAGAGTATGTCAACCAAATGTCCTCATTCGAGCAAGAGCTTAAAATACGATGCGGTCAATACAAAATTGATTTTGTTCCAGTTGATTGTTCAAAAGGATTTGAGTCTATATTACTTTCGTATCTTATAAAGAGAAAAAAACTTTATTGATTTACCACTTACCAGTTAAGATCATTAAACCGTTTATTTCCTTTTATGTAATAGTCTGTTAAAATTGATCTTCTGTATTTTATTTTAGAGCTAATAGCAGTTGTTTTTTTCCTTTTTATAATAGTACTAGGTATTTTAAGGTAAAATGACATGTGGGCTTTAAATATGGCAAATGAGTGAATAATTTTACCTTCTGTTATGAATTTTATACCTGCAATTCCATCTAAAATCATTCTTATGAAAATAATTGGCAGTGCATATGATGGAAGATTTTTTAAAAGCATAACAAGATTGTTCCTGAAATTTAAAAAAGTCTTCTTTGCCTTCGATTTATCTAATGAAGCACCGCCCAAGTGATATACTTTAGATTGAGGAATACATGCTATTTTATGTCCTTCATTTAGTATTCTCCAGCATATGTCAATTTCTTCTTGGTGTGCAAAAAAGCTTTCATCTAGTCCACCTAATTTTAGGTAAACTTCTGTTCTTACAAATAAAGCTGCTCCAGAAGCCCAGAATATGTCTTTTATATGATCGTATTGACCTTTGTCATCTTCTAAACTATCAAATATTCTACCTCTACAAAACGGATAACCTAAGACGTCTATATATCCACCACTTGCACCTGCATACTCAAATTTTTGTGGCGTTTTGTCATCTAAAATTTTTGGTTGACACGCTGCGTAATCTAAGTTTGATTTTAAAAATTCTATGGGAGCTTGTAACCAGTTTTCAGTAACGCGTACATCTGAATTGAGTAAAACAACATATTGATGGGGAATAAGATTTATAGCTTTGTTGTAGCCCTTTGCAAAGCCATAGTTCTCTTTAAATTCTATGCGTTTTATATCAGGGTAAGTATTCTTTAAAAATAATATAGAATTGTC
>TARA_B100001093_G_scaffold96417_2_pt1 | contig 19549 bp, 12 predicted proteins | sample TARA_B100001093 | Tara Oceans TARA_B100001093 (sample SAMEA2623116) | marine metagenome | biome: marine biome (ENVO:00000447); feature: surface water layer (ENVO:00002042); material: "saline water (ENVO:00002010), including plankton (ENVO:xxxxxxxx)" | depth 5 m
TAGCGCCATTTAATTCAAATATATCCCAAGTATTTTTTATACTAATTGTAGACGCTGGACATCTGTGAATTTTAAACTGACTGAAATCAATTGTTTCTTGGGTTTCAGAAACTCTAAAAGCGACCGTCTGCTCACCCTCAAAAACAGCTTCATTTTCGCCTAAATTTTGAATTAATTCTACAAGTTTAAGATTGGGAAGATAGGCCGCATTGATCATGATATTGTCTGAAAACTCAACCATTGGAAATTTCTCAGATAAATAATCTTCTGTGATGGTTGTGGTTGTTAAACCTAGATAAGCCTCCCATTTTTCGCGAATGGTAAAAATTCCCATGCGGAGGTCTGCCACTGGCCTGGTATAGGTAAAAGGCAGTAAGGCATTTCTGTTAGGGCCATCAAATAGAATGTAATTCATCTGGCTAATTTTTTTGTAAAAATAACAAAAAAGCCTTTCATAGTATGAAAGGCTTTTGTAATGCTTGCTAACGCGTCGTTATTTTTTAAACTTGGCATATTTTGTTTTAAACTTATCAATTCGACCTGCAGTGTCAACCAATTTGGATTTACCAGTGTAATAGGGATGTGAGGTTCTTGAAATTTCAAGTTTAATAAGAGGATACTCGACACCATCAACTTCAAGGGTTTCGTTGGTATCTGCAGTTGACTTTGTTAAAAAAACATCATCGTTGGACATGTCTTTAAAAGCTACAAGTCTATAATTTTCAGGGTGGACTCCTTTTTTCATCGTTTAATAGTTTCGATTTTTCGAGTGGTAAATTTAAGTATTTTTTAGAAAATCGCAACTGTTTATAATTTTTTTTATTTTTATAACTCTTGTAACATTTTTAAATAATTTGTAACTAATTAGATAAATAATAATCTCTAAAAAAAATAATTATGGAAACAACTTCAAAATCTAACGCTATAAATCTTGGCTTGTACCTTGGAGCAGCACTGTCGGCTATCGTCGTTTTAATCTACGCTGTAAATTTGGATTTATTCATCGAGTGGTGGTTGGGAATATTGCTGTTTTTATTGGTGATAGTGTTTGGCATTGTTTCATCAGTAAAGGCCAGAAAAATACAAAATGGATTTATCAATTTCAAAGCTACTTTTTCAAATTATTTTATCACTGTTGCAGTTGGTACAGGGATCGCCACTATTGTGAGTATACTGATTTTCTCATTTATTGATACGGATGCTGCTGTTTACCTCAACGAACAAGTGCTTTTGGTTACAAAACAGTCTATGGAGCGCTTTGGTGCATCTCAAGAAATTATTACTCAAGCCCTAGCTGAAGCAAGTACAAAAGATAATTTTTCAGTTGTAAATCAATTGGTTTCCTATGCCTTTAGGTTGGCCTTTTATGCACTTACAGGACTTGTTGTGGCATTGATCCTTAAAAAATCCGATACAAACCAAGCATAAATTCGCTATTTTTGGGGCTATCTAAGATAATTAAATGGACATTTCAGTTGTCATACCCCTTTTAGACGAACAAGAGTCTCTCGAAGAACTATTCGATTGGATTGCCAAAACAATGCAGTCTAGTGGGCTAACTTATGAACTCATTTTTATTGATGATGGCAGTAAAGACCAGTCCTGGGAGATTATCAAAGCTTTAAGCGATACTAACCCAGCGGTTGTTGGCATTCGATTTTTGAAAAACTTTGGTAAATCACAAGCCCTTCATGCTGGTTTTGAAAAGGCAAGTGGGGATGTGATCATTACCATGGATGCCGATTTACAAGACAGCCCAGATGAAATCCCCGCCCTATTTAAGCTTATTAACAACGAAAAATACGATGTTGTTTCAGGCTGGAAAAAGAAACGCTATGATCATTTTTTTGCGAAAAATCTTCCCTCAAAATTATTTAATTGGGCAGCAAGAAGAGTCTCAGGACTTGCATTACACGATTTTAACTGTGGCCTAAAGGCCTACAGAAATGAAGTGGTTAAAACCATTGAAGTTTATGGCGAAATGCACCGCTATATCCCAGTTTTAGCAGTCAATGCAGGCTTTAAAAAAATTACCGAGAAAGTTGTGGCACACCGAAAGCGAAAATATGGTAAAACAAAATTTGGTATGGAAAGGTTTATCAATGGGTTTTTAGATTTGATTACAATTTGGTTTACCTCAAGATTTGGAAAACGCCCTATGCATTTTTTCGGATTACTTGGTGTTCTAATGCTCATCATAGGCTTTGGTTTTGCAGTTTATTTGGGGGTTGAAAAAATGTATTTTAATCCTTCTGGCCGCTTGATTGCACAGCGACCTGAGTTTTTTATCGCACTGACAACCATGATTATTGGAACGCAATTTTTTGTGGCTGGGTTTTTAGGTGAAATTATTTTACAATCCCGGAGTCACAAAGAACGCTACCAGATCTCAGAAGAAACCTGTGGTAAATAATGTGAATAAATCAAGGCCTTAATCTTGGAAATAATTAAATTTGTAATCAAAATTAATCAATGAAACCCCTCCTAGATAAAGAATTACTATCCAGAATATCAACATGGCAAGTTGATTTTTTTGACTCAGAAACCAAAAATGAAATTAAAAGACTTCAAAACCACCCCGAAGAACTTGAAGATCGCTTTTATAAAGATCTAGAATTTGGCACAGGGGGTATGCGTGGAGTTATGGGGGTTGGGACCAACCGCATCAATAAGTATACTTTGGGAAAAAACACCCAAGGCCTTTCCAATTACCTGAAGGAACTCTACCCTAACGAAAATCTAAAAGTAGCCATAGCCTATGACTGCAGGCACAACAGCAAGTCATTTGCTAAAGTCGTGGCGGATGTATTTTCAGCCAATGAAATTGAAGTGTTTTTATTTGAAGAGCTTCGGCCTACTCCAGAACTGTCATTTGCAGTCAAAGAACTGGAATGTCATTGTGGTATTGTATTAACTGCTTCTCATAACCCCCCAGAATACAATGGCTATAAAGTATATTGGAAAGATGGTGGGCAATTGGTTCCACCCCATGACAAAGCGATCGTAAATAAAATCAATGACACAGATTATACCGCAATAAATTTTAATGCCAATCTGAGCCTAATTCACAGCATCGGAAAAGATATTGACGATGTTTTTGTCAGTGCTGCTGTCAAAAATGGAGTCCTTAAACTCAATTCAAACGAAAACAGAGATAATTTATCCATCGTTTTTACCCCCTTGCACGGGACTTCTATTACTGCAGTTCCAGCAACACTCAAAGAAGCAGGCTACAAAAACGTTCATATCGTTGAAGAACAAGCCATCCCAAATGGCGATTTTCCGACCGTAAAATCACCCAATCCCGAAGAGCCGGATGCCCTAAAAATGGCTTTGGACTTGGCCGAGAAATTAAAGGCTGATATTGTTATTGGAACCGATCCGGATTGTGACAGGCTTGGGATTGCAGTTAGAAATAACAATGGTAAACTCAAACTGCTCAATGGAAATCAAACCATGGTAATCATGGCAAAATTTTTATTGGATCAGTGGAAAAACCAAGGCAGAATCAATGGCCATCAATTTTTAGGATCAACCATTGTTTCAACTCCAATGCTTCCAAAACTCACAGCCCATTACGGGGTAGATTGTAAAATTGGACTTACAGGATTTAAATGGATTGCCAAAATGATTGAAGAATTTCCAGAGATGGACTTTATTGGTGGAGGAGAGGAAAGTTTTGGATTTATGGTTGGAGATTTTGTTCGCGATAAAGACGCTGTTACCTCTACCCTGCTCGCCTGTGAAATTGCAGCTTTGTCAAAAGCTTCTGGCAGTTCATTTTTTAAGGAGTTAATTGATTTGTATTGCACCCATGGCTTTTATAAAGAAAAACTTGTTTCAATTACAAAAAAAGGCAAAAGTGGTGCTGTGGAAATTCAAAAAATAATGCAAGATGCACGCACCACACCCCCAACAAAAATCAATGGCTCAACTGTTATATGTATTGACGATTACCAAGCTTCAATATCTCACAACACAATAAAGGATAAATCCTTGGAAATCAAAACCCCCAAAGCCAATGTGCTTATATTTACTACCGAAGATGGTAGTAAAATTGCCCTGCGCCCCAGTGGAACAGAACCTAAAATAAAATACTATATCAGTGTGAACACAGAGATAAAAAAAGCTTCTGACTATCTCAATATAAATCAACAATTAGATGTTAAAATTGAGGGGATTCTCAAAGCATTGGAACTAAAATAGCATGAGAGAAATTATTGTACAATTATGGCCCTTTATTAGGAATTACAAAAAACACGTGGTTCTAAATATTGTCTTTAATTTACTGTATGCCGCTTTCAGTACCCTGGCATTTGTTTCTTTGATTCCCATGCTTAATGTTTTATTTGACAAAACTCAAAAAATCACAAAAGCGCCCCATTGGAAAGGGTTGGCAGATCTTAAGAACTATGCCAATGATACCCTAAATTACAAGCTTACTGCATTTTTGGAAGCTGGCAATGCTCAAATGGCATTGTTGATCGTAGTTGGGATTGTTATCAGTACTTTTTTTCTTAAAAATCTATTTGGATACCTTTCCATGCAACATGTCATGTATCTCAAGAATGGAGTTTTGACAGATTTGAGAAAACACATGTACAAACACATCATTGAACTTCCTGTAAGTTTTTATGCCAAACGGAAAAAAGGGGATATAATGGCCAGAATTTTAGGCGATATTAATGAAATGCAAAATTCCTTTTTTATCATTCTAGAACTCATCATCAGAGAACCCTTAACTATTGTATTTTCATTGGTAGTCATGTTCACTTTGAGTTGGCAACTGTCTATTTTTGTACTGTTTTTTATCCCGATTACAGGATTTTTAATTTCTCAAATTGGAAAGCGACTAAAGCGACAATCTCTCAAGGCACAACAAGAATCTGGTCAGCTTATTTCAACAGTCGAAGAAACACTCTCGGGCCTAAAAATTATAAAGAGTTACAATGCAGAATCCAATTTCAAAAAACGTTTTTCAAATTCAGCCGACACCATTTTAAAATTGATGAACAAAATTGGTCTAAAAAATAATTTAGCAGGACCCTTAAGTGAGTTCTTAGGAATCATCACCATCGCAGTACTTTTGTGGTATGGAGGCAAACTGGTACTCATTGAAGAAGTGATTCAAGGCACTACATTTATTGGGTTTATGGGACTGGCTTATGGAATTTTAACACCTGCAAAAGCCATCAGCAAAGCTTCATACAAAGTTAAGAATGGGATTGCCGCTGCCGATCGAGTGTTTGAGGTTTTAGAAACTGAAGACAGCATGCCAAATCATAAAAATGCCAAAGAGTTGTCAGATTTTAAATCTGCCATTGAACTTAAGGATGTGGTGTTCAAATATGAAAATGAAAATATTTTGACAGGGTTTTCTTTGGCTGTAAAAAAGGGGCAAACCGTGGCCTTGGTTGGACAATCTGGAAGTGGTAAATCTACAATAGCAAGTTTGCTAACCCGTTTTTATGACCTTGAAAAGGGTTCCATACGCATAGATGGAACTGACATTAAAAAATTCAGCAAATCTTCCCTTAGATCTCAAATTGGCTTGGTAACTCAAGATTCCATTTTATTTAACAACAGCATAAAAAACAATTTAAAAGTTGGAAATGAAAACGCCACTGATAAAGCACTAATTGAGGCGCTCAAAGTGGCCAATGCGTGGGAGTTTGTAAAGGATTTGCCCGACGGTATAGAGACGAATATTGGAGATGCTGGCAACAGCCTTTCTGGTGGACAAAAACAACGTCTAAGCATCGCCAGAGCTGTTTTAAAAAATGCACCCATTATGATTTTGGATGAGGCCACCTCCGCTTTGGATACAGAAAGCGAGCGATTGGTACAACAAGCCCTTGAAAATATAATGAAAAACCGCACTTCAATCGTGATTGCACACCGGCTCTCAACGATTCAAAATGCCGACCAAATCATCGTAATGAAAGCTGGAAAAATTGTTGAACAGGGCCAACACAAAGAACTCCTAAAAAAACAAGGTATGTACCATAAATTGGTGCTAATGCAGTCTCTAGATTAAAGCTGAAACAGCCTTGATTGTTACTTTTTTGAAATTACTTGAAAGATAATTTTGAAATTCTACCGCTTCCAGCTGCAAAAGCTACACTGTCATTTAAAAAGCGAATGGTGTAGTAACCCTGATCACTCAAGTGTTTCCAACGCTTTCCAGCATCTGCGGAATAATCTATACCCTGAAATCCCAAAGCAACCATCCCCATTGCCTTTGAATTGGGAATGAATTGAACACAACTTCTATATGAGGGGACATTTACGTCTTGTATCGGCTGCCAAGTTTGTCCTCCGTCAGTGGTTTTGACCACCGTGTTAAAATTTGCTTTAGGATTTGTATAATCTCCCCCAACAGCAATTCCATTTTTTTCATCGTAAAAATCAATGCTGTAAATCCCAGTTGTTTGACTGCCTTGCACTATTGGTGTGTTAAAAATACGCCATGTAACTCCTTTATCTTCCGAATAAAGTATGCGGCTGACCGCGCCCCCACTGGCCAACCAAACCTTGTCACCAAAGATCGAAATATTGGTATCACTGGCTGCAAATGCAGCTTCACCCTCAACGGTTTTTGGAAGTTGGCTACAAGGTATTTTAGACCATTGCCTGCCAGCATCTCTTGTGATTAATATACTTATACAACCATCAGTAGGATCCCCCATTGCAATGCCCTCTTGGGAATTCCAAAAATCAATACTGTCATAAAAAACACTTGGATGTTTCTCAAAATAAACCAAAACTGAGTCTCTGTATAAGACCGCAGGGTTTCCAATACTCAGGCTAAAAAGAACCCCATCAACCAAGGCTATGGATCGGATGTTAAAGGTGTCCTTAGAAAAGCGACTCTTAACTAGTGATTGTTTTTCTAGGTTATAGCGATAAACATCTCCAAGAGACGAAACCGCTACAACATTTTTTTGAGTCAACTCTAGAGCTCTGATATTCATAAGGGAATCCGCTGCAAGGGTTTCAATTTCAAGTTTATTGAAAGGGGATAATTTTTTGTCTAGAGAACTGCAATTCAAGAAAAGTACAGTACTTAAAAACCCTAAAAAATAGCGCATTGTTATTAAATTTAATTGGAAAATCAATATACATATTTATATAATGTCAAACCGTTTATTAAATGTAACTTTGTCAAAGTAATTAACAGTTTATGCGTTTACATAGAAATTTATGCTTTGCCGTTATTGATGGAATATTAGAAGTATTTAATGATGCTAAATATGCTGATAAAGTAATTCAATCCCTATTAAAACGCGACAAGCGCTGGGGAAGTCGCGATCGCGGTTTTATAGCAGAAACAACCTACGACATTGTGCGCTGGAAACGCCTTTACGCAGAAATTGCAGAAGTTAAAGCGCCATTTAGCCGCGTTGATGCCTGGCGGCTGTTTGCTGTATGGGCTACCTTGAGAGGTATTAAACTTCCAGATTGGAAATATTTTGAAAACACCCCTACAAGAAAAATCAAGGGTCGATTTGATGAAGCCTGTAAAACAAGAAAGCTCAGAGAGTCAATACCTGACTGGATTGATGAGCTTGGAGTCAAAGAATTGGGAAAAATAACTTGGACAAAGGAGTTGGCCAAACAAAATGAACAAGCCGAGGTTATTTTAAGAGTAAACACGCTCAAGACAACCAAAGAAGCACTTCAAAAAGCATTGCTTTCGGAAGATATTGAAAGCCTTGAAATTAAAGGCTACCCCGATGCGCTTAAATTGGTTAAACGCCACAATGTATTTAGAACTGAGGTCTTTAAAAAGGGATGGTTTGAAGTGCAAGATGCCTCCTCACAACTTGTGGCTGCCTTTTTGGAAGTTCGTCCCGGAATGAAAGTTGTAGATACTTGTGCAGGTGCTGGCGGTAAGACATTGCAGCTGTCAGCATTGATGCAAAATAAAGGATCCCTTATTGCAATGGACATATACGAAAGTAAACTTAAAAAATTAAAAATTAGGGCAAAACGAAATGGTGTCCACAATATAGATTTGCGGCTTATAGAATCCACCAAACCCATCAAAAAATTAAAAGAAAAAGCGGACCGTCTCTTGATTGATGCGCCATGCTCAGGCTTGGGTGTATTGAGGCGAAATCCAGATACTAAATGGAAACTACAGCCTGATTTTTTTGAAAATATAAAAAAAATACAGCAACAACTGTTACAAGACTATTCTAAAATATTAAAACCTGGTGGAAAAATGGTTTATGCAACATGTTCTGTACTGCCCTCGGAAAATCAAGATCAAATCGCAGCTTTTTTAGCATCTGAAAAAGGCCAAGCATTTAGATTTGTTAAAGACAATAGTATCTTGGCACATCAAAGTGGTTATGATGGTTTTTATATGGCGCTCCTTGAAAAATTTATCTTATGAAACAACCTATCACATTATTTTTAATATTTTCCCTCTCTTTGGCATTTGCACAAATTCCCAATGGATATTATAACAACGCCACAGGAAATGGCTATCAACTTAAAACACAACTTTATAATATAATAAATCAACAAAACGATCAGGGTTACAGTGCGATTGATGGTTTTTTTAGAGAATATGACCTAGATAATTATTACGAAAATAATTACAGCATTCTAGACATTTATTCAGAAAATCCCAACGGTCAAGACCCCTACAATTTTACGCCAAATATTGACGAATGTGGTAGTTATTCTGGGGAGGGTGATTGTTATAACAAAGAACATATCATTCCAAAATCTGTTTTTAATGAAAATCCGCCCATGCAAGGAGACGCCCACCAACTCTTGCCAACAGACGGCCGGGTCAATGGTCTTCGGGGCAACTTTCCTATGGGACGTGTTGATGACAACAACCTGGCCTCTCAATCTGGAATTTCAAATCCTACACAAAATGGATCAAAATTGGGTTACAACCTAGACATTGGTTATTCTCAGGGATACTCAGAAACTGTTTTTGAACCCATTGATGAATTTAAAGGGGATGTAGCACGCATTTATTTTTATTTTGCTACACGCTATCAAAATCAAATTTCTAACTGGGATGACTATCCCATGTTTAACGGCAGTAGCAATCAAGTTTTTGAAACTGTTTTTTTAAATATTTTGCTTGAGTGGCACAATATGGATCCTGTGTCCCAAAAAGAGATTGATCGAAATGATGCTATTTACTACCACCATCAGGGCAATCGCAACCCTTTTGTAGACCACCCAGAATATGTCAATGTTATTTGGAACCCTCAAGATGATGACCAGGCTCCCAGCAGTCCTACCAATCTGGAAGCATTTAACCCCTCACCCAGCAGTATTGATTTAAATTGGGATGCATCCACGGATAATATTGGTGTAAGCAGTTACGATATTTATATTGACGGAGGGTTTTACAGCAATATAAATTCCACATCAGCCACTGTAATTGGACTGAGTTCAGAGACCAATTATTGTTTTACAGTCACCGCTAAAGATGCGAATAACAACAGCTCATTGCCTTCAAATCAAGCTTGTGAAACTACAACAAATGGAAATTCAGGCAATCCAGACCTTTTCTTCTCTGAATATATGGAAGGGAGTGGCAATAACAAAGCCTTGGAGATTGCTAATTTTTCAGGAAACTATATTGATTTGTCAAATTACGAACTAAAGCTGAGCTCCAATGGAAATAGTGGTTGGACCATAAATTACAGTTTCCCAAACAATGCGGGTGTTGACAATGCTGATGTATATGTCGTTATGAATGGAGGCGCTTCAATATGTACCGATGTAGATGATAATTTAAATAACAGCATCACTGGATTCAATGGGAACGATGCAATTGGACTGTTTAAAAATGGCGTTTTGATTGATATATTAGGGACCCTTGGAAACAGCAGTGATTATGCAAAAAACACCACCCTAGTTCGCAATGCAGATATCGCAGTCGGCAGTACTATTTTTAATGCAACTGAATGGAGCAATTATCCTATTAATACCTGCGAAAATTTAGGATCCCATACACAAACACTTGGAAATTTTATAACAGACAATAATATTGTGAATTTATATCCAAATCCGCTGTCAAAAAACACACTTTATATCAAAACTTTGGAAGCTATAAAACTTGAAATCTACGCCATTAACGGATTAAAAATATACGAGAGCAGGCTTCAAGCTGGAGAAAACAGACTTTTATTTGATGATTTAAAATCTGGTATTTATATTTTTAAATTTCAAAGCGCTTTAAAATCTTGGGTACATAAAATTATTAGATTATAAAAATTTTAAATCTGAGCCAATATCAGCTGTTCAAAACTTGTGGATAATACACAAAAATCGCTGTAAAAAAGCATGTAAAATCAATACAAAAAAATTTAATTTTGTAGGGATTCTTAATCCAACCTCCAGCGCATGATTCACTTTTTTGGTAATGCTCAAAACAGCGTCTTTGCCGTGCAGGCATCAAAAGCATTTTCAAAACAAACCGTCGCTAAACTCATATGGCTTTTTGGAAATCAACCCAAAATTGAAACCATGGCTATTGATACCCCATTTATTGGACCAAGAGCCGCCATGATCACGCCATGGAGCACCAACGCCGTAGAGATAACGCAGAACATGGGTATTACAGGCATTCTTCGCATCGAGAAATTTCAGGCTATAAATGAAAATTTCAAAGGCTTTGATCCAATGATATCAGAAAAATTTAAGGCCTTAAATCAATCTATTTTTGATATTGATATCACTCCTGAACCCATCCTAAAAATCAATGATATTGGAGCCTATGACAAACAACAAGGCTTGTCTCTAAGCGAAGAAGAAATCGATTACCTTGAAAAAATAAGCGAAAAGATTGGACGCCCACTAACCGATTCAGAAGTTTTTGGATTTTCCCAAGTCAATTCTGAACACTGTCGACATAAAATTTTTAATGGCAGTTTTGTAATCGATGGTGAGGAACAACCTACTTCCCTGTTCAAACTCATCAAAAAAACCTCCAAACTAAACCCTGACAATATAATTTCAGCCTATAAAGACAATGTTGCTTTTATCAAAGGTCCTGTAGTTGAGCAATTTGCCCCAAAAAGAGCTGATATGCCTGATATTTACTCCACAAAAGACTTTGAGTCGGTGATTTCACTAAAAGCAGAAACCCACAACTTCCCAACAACTGTAGAGCCCTTTAACGGAGCGGCTACAGGATCGGGTGGTGAGATCAGAGATCGACTGGCGGGTGGAAAAGGGTCTTTGCCGTTGGCGGGAACAGCGGTTTATATGACTTCTTATTCGAGACTTTTAGACAACCGCCCTTGGGAAAGTGGCTTTAAAGAAAGGACTTGGCTTTACCAAACCCCGATGGATATTTTAATCAAAGCCTCAAATGGGGCTTCCGATTTTGGAAACAAATTTGGGCAACCCCTTATTTGTGGCTCCATACTCACCTTTGAACACAGTGAACAGGCCATGCGGTTGGGTTTTGATAAAGTCATCATGCAAGCTGGTGGAATTGGCTATGGTAAATTAGATCAAGCCTTAAAAGACACCCCAAAAAAAGACGATAAAATTGTCATATTAGGAGGCGATAATTACAGAATTGGTATGGGTGGTGCAGCAGTATCTTCTGCCGATACAGGAGAATTTTCGTCGGGCATTGAACTCAATGCGGTTCAACGCTCCAACCCAGAAATGCAAAAACGAGCCGCCAATGCGATTCGTGGAATGATTGAGAGTGATGAAAACTTTATTGTTTCCATTCACGATCATGGAGCTGGAGGCCACCTCAATTGCTTGTCGGAATTGGTCGAAGATACAGGGGGGCATATCAATCTAGATGCTTTGCCTGTTGGAGACCCCACACTTTCTGATAAAGAGTTGGTTGGAAATGAATCCCAAGAACGCATGGGATTGGTCATTGCTGAAAAACACCTTGAAACCCTTCAAAAAATTGCGGAACGCGAACGCTCCCCAATTTATAAGGTCGGAACCGTAACCAACGACCATCGTTTTGTATTTCAATCCGCTAAAAATGGCAATAAGCCCATGGATTTTAATCTGGAAGATATGTTTGGAAGCTCTCCAAAAACAATCTTAGAAGACCAGCGATTGAAAAAAAACTACAAGCCCATTGACTATCAAGTTGAATTGGTGAAGTCATATATCGAACAAGTTCTTAAACTTGAAGCAGTGGCTTGCAAGGATTGGTTGACCAATAAAGTAGACCGCTGTGTCGGTGGAAAAGTGGCAAAACAGCAATGTGTAGGCCCTTTACAATTGCCATTAAACAACCTCGGCGTCATGGCGCTGGATTACAAAAGCGAGCACGGAGTGGCTACCAGTATCGGTCATGCCCCCATAGCAGCACTCATTGACCCCACAGCAGGCAGTAGAAATGCCATTACCGAAGCCTTGACCAATATTGTGTGGGCACCTTTAGAGGGTGGGTTAAAAGGGGTCTCGCTGTCGGCCAACTGGATGTGGCCTTGTAAAAATCCTGGTGAAGATGCCAGACTTTATGAGGCGGTCAAAGGGGTTTCGGAATTTGCAATAGGCTTGGGAATTAATGTTCCTACAGGAAAAGACTCTCTATCCATGAAACAAAAATACCCAGATGGAGATGTACTGTCTCCAGGAACGGTTGTCATATCTGCAGCAGCCCACTGCGATGGTATTTCCAAAGTTGTCGAACCGTTGTTTAAAAAAAATAAAGGGCCCATTTATTATATCAATATCTCTCAAGATGCCTTAAAATTAGGCGGCAGTTCTTTTGCGCAGATTCGCAACGGCATTGGACAAGAAGCCCCAAAGGTACAAAGTGCCGAATATGTGAAAGTGGTCTTTGACACCATTCAAAAGCTAATTCGCGAGGAACAAATTGTCGCTGGACACGATATTGCATCAGGAGGCTTGATAACAAGTTTATTGGAGTTGTGTTTTTCAGACAATGAATTAGGGGCAAATATTGATCTGAGTCTTCTAGGTGAAAAAGATCTGGTAAAAGTGCTGTTTTCAGAAAATCCCAGCTTGGTTATTCAATCCAAAGACCGCAGTGTTGAAGCGGTGTTTAAAAACAACGGAGTTGAGGCTATTCGCATAGGAAATGTCTTGAAAAACAGTAGACTGAAATTAAAAAATCATGACTCTGAATTAGAATTAAACATTGAAACTTACAGAGATTTCTGGTATGAGACCTCTTACTTACTAGATGATAAACAAACCGCCAATGGTCTTGCAAAATCACGCTTTGAAAATTATAAAAATCAAGCTTTAAACTATGTTTTCCCTACGAGCTTTGACGGGATACGGCCGAGTGAAAAGATTAAAAAAATTCGACCCAAAGCCGCGGTTATAAGGGAGAAAGGTAGCAACTCCGAACGCGAAATGGCCAATGCCATGTACCTTGCTGGATTTGAAGTCAAAGATGTCCATATGACCGATTTAATTTCGGGCCGAGAGACTCTAGAAGACATCCAATTTATTGGGGCAGTTGGAGGCTTTAGCAACAGTGATGTTCTTGGATCGGCAAAAGGCTGGGCGGGCGCTTTTAAATACAATGAAAAAGCTAAAAAAGCCCTTCAAAATTTCTTTTTAAGAAATGACACCTTATCGGTTGGTATTTGCAACGGCTGTCAGCTGTGGATGGAGTTGGATTTAATCAATCCAGATCACAAACAACACGGTAAAATGACTTATAACGACTCCAAAAAGCACGAAAGTGCTTTCACTTCAGTCAGCATTCAAAAAAACAATTCTGTGATGTTGTCTTCTTTTGAGGGGACTACTCTTGGTGTATGGATCTCACATGGAGAGGGAAAATTTACTTTGCCTTACCAAGAATCAAACTATAATATTGTAGCTAAATATGCCCATAAAGACTATCCACATAACCCCAATGGTTCCGACTTTAACACCGCCATGCTATGCGACTCAACAGGCAGACACTTGGTAACCATGCCCCACATAGAACGGTCTATTTTTCCTTGGAATTGGGCCTATTATGCTGATGACAGAAAAGATGATGTTTCGCCATGGCTTGGAGCCTTTGAAAATGCACGACAGTGGATTGAACAGTACAATGCTAAAATCTAAACTTTGTATGAGTTATTTTACATAATTTACAATTTATCCTTTCTAATTTGTTAAGTTTTTAAAAATCCTTACTTTGCAGACTAAGAAATCCCAATAAAATGGCGGACATTAGCAGGCTTTTTGATTTTCCTTATTACCAATTAAAAAAGCACAATCTCGATGCGGCATTGGTAAGTAAAAAAAATGGAGAATGGGTTGAAACCTCAACCAAAGAATATCTCAATAAGGCCAATGCCTTAAGCCGCGCTTTGCTAAAGCTAGGCGTTCAAAAAGATGATAAAATCGCTGTCATTTGTACCACCAACAGAACTGAGTGGTGTATTGTAGATATTGCAGTTCTTCAATTAGGGGCGCAGACCGTTCCAATTTACCCCAATATTTCTTCTGAGGATTACCAATATGTACTGAGCCACAGCGAGGCCAGTTATTGTTTTGTTTCAGACCGAGAAGTTTTTGACAAAGTCTTAAAAGTAAAGACCAAGACAAAACTAAAAGACATTTATAGTTTTGATGAATTAGAAGATTGTGAAAATTACAGCAATCTGTTTGAAATGGGTAAAGACAAATCGAATCAAAAAGATTTGGAAACCCGCAAAGCCAATGTCAAGGAAACCGATTTGGCAACCCTGATATACACCTCTGGAACAACTGGAAAACCCAAAGGGGTCATGCTGTCACATCGGAATATCGTACAAAACGTTCTGGCCAGTATTCCAAGATTACCACTGATTGAAGGGGCTTCTCGAGTTTTGAGTTTTCTACCACTCTGTCATATTTTTGAAAGGGTATTGATTTATGTATATCAACATGCTGGGGTCAGCGTATACTTTGCTGAAAGCCTGGAGACCATTGGCGCTGATGCCCAAGAAATAAAACCCAACCTAATGAGTGTGGTCCCGCGTCTGCTAGAAAAAGTGTTTAATAAAATTTATGCCAAGGGCTCAGAGCTCAAGGGTCTCAAGAAAAAACTGTTTTTTTGGGCAGTTGCCCTAGGAGAGCGCTTTGAACCCTACAGGGCCAACGGTTGGTGGTATGAAGTTCAACTTAAAATTGCCAAAAAACTTATTTTTAGCAAATGGAGATCAGGGCTTGGCGGAGAATTACACACCATGGTTTGTGGCAGCGCCGCTTTACACCCAAGACTGTCAAGAGTTTTCTGCGCTTCAGGAATGATGGTGATGGAAGGCTATGGACTGACGGAGACCTCCCCTGTTGTCAGTGTTGGTATGGAGGCCAATAAATTTTTTAAAATTGGAACCGTTGGCAAACCCATTCACAATGTAGAGGTAAAAATTGCCGAAGACGGTGAAATCCTTATCAAGGGTCCCAATGTAATGCAAGGCTATTATAAAGACCCCCAACGTACCGCTTCGGTAATGACAGCTGATTACTTTCACACTGGTGACAAAGGGGAATTGGACCGTGAAGGATTCTTAAAAATTACTGGACGTAAAAAAGAAATGTTTAAAACTTCTGGAGGTAAATACATCATCCCAACACTGATCGAAAATGCGCTTAAAGAATCCAATTTTATAGAACAAGTCATGGTCATTGGAGAAAATCAAAAGATGCCTGCGGCGCTTATACAACCTAATTTTGAGTTCTTGCTAGAATGGATTGAACGCAAAAATCTAAAGATTGATAAAACACCAGAGTCAATTGTCAGTTCAGCTGAAGTTCAAAAACGCATTCAAAAGGAAGTCGATGACTGCAACAATCGCTTTGGTAAATGGGAACAAGTTAAACGATTTGAATTGACCTCGGATGAATGGTCTATCGACAGTGGACACCTCACTCCAACAATGAAAATGAAGCGCAGTGTGATTTTAAAAATCTATGCATCTTTAGTACAAAAAATCTACGGTTAAGTATTTCCAACTGTTTTAAATAAGCAAAATTTTACTTTTTTTTTAAAAATATACTATGCATGCATAATTTTTTAATTATTTACTATGCGTGCATAATAAAAATTTATATATTTGATTAACCAATTAAATATGAAAGAGAAAACAATAGATTACGTATTGAGAACAACCTGGCTTGCTGTACAAAAAATGTACAATGAAGAAGCCGCTAAATTTGAGGCGACCATGGCCACAGCCTTTACACTCTTAAGCATCGATCCCAAAAAAGGAACGCCTTCCACTTCGCTGGGACCTAAGATGGGAATGGAATCTACCAGTCTGTCAAGAATCTTAAAGACTTTGGAAAGCCGCGAATTGATAAAGCGAAGTCCAAATCCAGAAGATGGCCGCGGGGTGCTTATAAATTTAACGGCCTTAGGGCTGGAAAAAAGGGAGGATTCAAGACAGCGCGTTTTTAAATTTAACAATACCATTAGAACGGAAATTGATTCAGAAAAATTAGACCATTTTTACGATGTCACTCAATCTATTATGAATCTCATCAATGACAAAAAAATATTTTAAAGTTCTTGAACTCTATGAAAAAAAGAAGAATTAATAAAATTGCCATTATTGGCTCAGGAATCATGGGAAGTGGGATTGCCTGCCACTTTGCCAACATTGGTGTGGAAGTGCTCTTACTGGACATCGTTCCCAAATCGCTGAACGAAAAAGAAAAAACACTGGGGCTTAGTCTTGAAGACAAAGCCGTAAGAAATCGACTGGTAAACGATGCTTTAAAAACTGCGCTCAAATCTAAACCCAACCCCATTTACAGCCACAAATTTATCCAACGCATCAAATGTGGTAATTTAGAGGATGATATTTCAAAAGTCAAAGATGTAGACTGGATCATGGAGGTGGTCGTTGAGCGCTTGGATATAAAAAAACAAGTCTTTAACACCCTTGAAAAACACCGCAGCCCAGGGACCCTTATTACTTCTAATACCTCGGGCATTCCCATTAAATTTATGAGTGAAGGTCGCAGTGAAGATTTTCAAAAACACTTTTGCGGAACCCACTTTTTTAATCCCGCCCGTTATTTAAAATTATTTGAGATTATTCCCGGACCAAAAACCGATAAAGGAGTGTTGGATTTTTTAAACGGCTATGGCGAACAATTTTTGGGGAAAACCTCAGTGGTCGCTAAGGATACACCAGCCTTTATAGGGAATCGGATTGGGATTTTTGGAATTCAAAGTTTGTTTCATCAAGTTAAAGAATTGGGTCTTAGCGTTGAAGAAGTAGATAAACTCACAGGCCCTGTGATTGGAAGGCCCAAATCAGCCACTTTTAGAACGGTTGACGTTGTGGGTTTAGACACCCTTGTTCACGTGGCCGACGGGATTTTTGAAAATTGCCCAGATGACGAAGCACAGCAGTTATTTATACTGCCTGATTTTGTCAAAAAAATGATGGAAAACAAATGGTTGGGCAGTAAGTCTGGACAGGGTTTTTACAAAAAAGAAGGAAAAAACATTCGAGTGTTAGACCTATCCACACTTGAGTATAGAGACAAAAAACGGGCTAAGTTTGAAACACTTGAATTGACAAAATCAATCGACAATGTTATCGATCGCTTTAAAGTTTTAATTGATGGCAAAGATAAAGCCGCTGAATTTTACCGCAAAAATTTTGCGGCGATGTTTGCCTATGTATCCCACAGAATTCCAGAAATTTCTGATGAATTATATAAAATTGATGATGCCATGAAAGCGGGCTTTGGCTGGGAACACGGCCCTTTTCAAATATGGGATGCCATAGGGATCGAGCGTGGTTTGGCGCTTTTAAAAACCGAAGGTCTTGAGCCTGCTCAATGGGTTTTGGATATGTTGACATCTGGAAATGATAGTTTTTACAGCGTTCAAAATGGAGCCAGTCATGCCTATGATATACAGTCTAAAAAACAATTGCGCATCCCGGGACAAGAATCCTTTATTATTTTGGACAACATTCGAAAATCCAATGAAGTTTTTAAAAACCAAGGAGTTGTTATTGAAGATCTTGGAGATGGTATTTTAAATTGTGAGTTCCGCTCTAAAATGAATACCATTGGAGGGGATGTACTTTCAGGACTCAACAAAGCCGTGGATTTGGCAGAACGAAATTTTGAGGGCTTGGTGATTGGTAATCAGGGCGCTAATTTTTCTGTAGGTGCCAATATTGGAATGATTTTTATGATGGCTGTTGAACAAGAATACGACGAGCTTAACACGGCTATAAAATATTTTCAGGACACCATGATGCGGATGCGATACTCCTCTATTCCAACCGTAGCAGCCCCACATGGCATGACCCTTGGTGGTGGATGTGAATTGTCACTGCATGTAGACAAAGTTGTAGCTGCGGCTGAAACCTATATTGGACTTGTTGAATTTGGCGTAGGATTGATCCCCGGCGGTGGAGGTTCTAAAGAAATGGCAATGCGCGCATCAGACTCGTTTAGAAAAAATGACGTAGAACTCAACATCCTTCAAGAATATTTCTTGACCATTGGAATGGCGAAGGTCGCTACCTCTGCCTATGAAGCTTTTGATTTGGGGATTCTTAAACATGGAAGAGATTCCGTTATTGTCAATAGAGACCGACAGATTGCAACCGCCAAAGCCCACGCAAAATTAATGGCTAAACAAGGCTATACCAAACCCGTAAAACGCAAGGATGTGAAAGTCTTGGGAAAACAAGCTCTAGGAATGTTTCTCGTTGGTACCGACGCTATGCAGGCCAGCAATTACATCAGTGAACACGATCAAAAAATAGCCAATAAATTGGCTTATGTGATGGCTGGTGGAGATTTGTCTGAACCCAGTTTGGTGAACGAACAATACCTTTTAGACATTGAGCGAGAAGCCTTTTTGAGTTTGTGTACAGAGCGCAAAACATTAGAGCGCATTCAACATATGTTAAAAACCGGAAAACCGCTTAGAAATTAAAAAATGGAACAAGCCTATATAGTCAAAGCCTACAGAACCGCTGTTGGCAAAGCACCCAAAGGAATCTTTCGATTCAAAAGAGCCGATGAACTCGGAGCCGAGACCATCCAATATATGATGAAGGAACTTCCAGATTTGGAAGTATCTCGAATTGATGATGTTATTGTTGGGAATGCCATGCCAGAGGGTGCGCAAGGTCTGAATATGGCCCGATTTATATCGCTTATTGGTCTAAATTCTGTGGACGTCCCTGGAGTCACAGTCAACCGCTTTTGTTCTTCTGGACTTGAAACCATAGGAATGGCCGTTGCAAAAATTCAAGCTGGTATGGCAGATTGTGTCATAGCTGGCGGGGCCGAAAGCATGAGTGCTGTACCCATGACAGGATTTAAACCTGAACTCAATTATGATACGATAAACGCTGGGCATGAGGATTATTATTGGGGCATGGGAAACACTGCAGAAGCCGTTGCAAAAGAATATGGTGTTTCCAGAGCAGATCAAGACGAGTTTGCATTTAACTCTCATATGAAAGCGCTAAAAGCTCAAGCTGAAAATCGTTTTCAAGATCAAATTGTACCCATTCAAGTTGAACAAACCTTTGTGGACGAAAACGGAAAACGAGCCACTAAAAAATATACAGTGAACAAAGAT
>TARA_B100001093_G_scaffold161189_1_pt1 | contig 19514 bp, 15 predicted proteins | sample TARA_B100001093 | Tara Oceans TARA_B100001093 (sample SAMEA2623116) | marine metagenome | biome: marine biome (ENVO:00000447); feature: surface water layer (ENVO:00002042); material: "saline water (ENVO:00002010), including plankton (ENVO:xxxxxxxx)" | depth 5 m
ATGGATGAGAAACTACTTTTTCTTCAAGAGAATCTATCTAATTTTGTAAAGCAGTATAATCTTCCAATTATTGAATCTGCATTAGTCATATCAAAATATATCAATATTCTTCTAAATGAATTAGAGAAAAAAGCATCACTTGAAGGCGAAATCTTACCTCTAGAAATAACCCAGCCATGGCCTGTAACAGGAGAGTTCAAAACTCCAAAAATAGAGGATTTTCCATTAGATAAACTAATGCAAAATATAGATCAGGACCGCATGGATATTTTTGATACAATTATTAGAACTATAATTAATGGCTCAGAAATTCCATTTGTTAATTCTATAATGATATTGAGAGACTGGGAAAAGGTAATCAGAACCCAATTAGTAAAATCTACGAGTCCAGGCCATCTATTCAGTCCATTAGAATTAGATGAGAATTTTTAATCATTCATTTTCGGCTTTAGCAACTATTCTACTGGAAACAAAAAATGCATCTCCAATGGACCAAACATATAGTAGAAACCACAAAATCACCGTGAAGAGTAATGGCAACTGTATCAAGAACCAACTATTTGCTTTCTCATGTTGCCGATTAAAATGCTGACCTAAGAAAATGAATGGTATAAGCGCTAGAATAATTGAGAATAAAGGTCTCAAGGTGCCCCAGGGGCCAATTCCTCCATTGAGTTCACTCCATATTACTCCAATGACACCTAATCTACTTACTTTTTCTAGCTCTTCGTCTTCTGCAAAGTTGACAACAAGCTCCTCTGCCATGTATGTCCTAAGAATACCTGAATGATGAATATAGCGATTGTATGTATGGGAAAACACCAACTATCTCCTACTTATGCAATTATCATGGATGTTACCAGTGTGTTAATTACAGGCTATCCAAAATTCTCTAATTTCGAATATAATGTATCTGAAAAGATATTATTATTACTAAAAGAAATAGATTTTGGTAAAATCAAAATTTCCACAGAATTATTAACAGTTGATGAATTTGGTAGTAAGTTTACTGCTAATAAAATTAAATCAGGTGAAACTTTTGATGTGATAATTCACTTAGGATTTTCCTCTAAATCTTCAAAAATTCGATTTGAAAAGTATGCGTATAATGAGTATAAAATGACAAAATCTGATAATTCCGGACGTTGTATATCCAATGGGAAAATAATAGACAATGAAAAGAGAAGGCACCAAACAAATATTGATTTCTCCCCTCTTATTTATGAATTTGAAAAAGAATCTCATATAGAATGGAGTGAAGATCCTGGGCGCTATATATGTAATGAAACGTACTTTAACACACTAAATGCCATTAGTGAAGAATCAAGAAATAGCGATGTAAAAGTTCTTTTTGTTCATCTTCCTTCGGAATTAATTCTAGATATTTCAAAACAAATTAAAATTATTACGCGCTTGATTAAATGTATGACTAAGCCTTATGTAGAAGTGGTCGGAGGTCTAATATTTGATGGGAAAAATAGAATTTTATCTTGCCGTCGTCCGAAAGAAAAATCATGGGCCTCATGGTGGGAATTTCCTGGAGGTAAAATTGAGTTTAGAGAAACTCCTCAAATTGCATTATCAAGAGAATTAAAAGAAGAGCTTTCGCTCAATGTAACTCCATCAAAGATAATTACTGAGCAATTTTTCAATTATGAAGACAAATATGTAAAATTAATACTTTTGAATTGTGGAATTATCGAAGAGGATAGAATCAAATTATTAGAGCATGATGAAATGAAATGGTTATCAAAAGAGGAATTATTTGATGTAAATTGGTTACCAGCCGACTTACCAATAGTGGAAAAATGGTTTATAGAAGGTATTCCTAATCCTCATCAATATTGATTGTTGGGTTTCCTCTTCTATCAAACCATTCTGTTGGTTCACCGTCTCTTTTCATAGCCAATTCATCACCTGAAAATCTTGGAAACTCATTTCTTCCTTCATGCCAGGTTTGTTGTTCTAACCAAATATCTACATCTTCACCAAAAATATCAATCTTAATCATGCCTCCAAGTGTACCTTCATCTACAACAAAAGAAACTTTACCCGAGATAGCAGCTTGTCTTGAGATGTAAAAATAGGTGGAATCATTATCTGAATTTAAAGTCATGACATCTAGGGCAGTATCCAATATTCTTTGTATTCTGATTTGATTTAATAAAATATCAAGATTCGATGAAGTTCCGTGAATTGTACATTCTATATTTTTTGTTGGAAATTGACCTTTTTCAGGTAATTTATTGATTTCACAATCCGGAAAAAATATTTTTATTGATTTCATAATCTTCTCAGCATCTTCGAATGGTTGAACTATTGATGAGATTCTAATCATTGGTTCCATGAATCCCCGTCTAACCCAACAGTGATGAGTTCTCTGTATGAATAATCTCCCACTAACACGAATGATTGAAATTGAATAGTTGCTGAGATGCATCATGGCAGAGCGCTCTAGTACCATCTCCGGAGCGTTATTATTGACACCAACACTTTGTATTGTTGCATTAAGATATGGGCTTCCTAGAATCAACGAAGTAATTTCAAACGATATAATTATTGAAATTTCGATTCACACCATCGCAATTATTTTTGGATTGGTTATGTTTTCTAGATATAGGGTAGTTGAAGATCATGAATATCATCGTTCTGCAACAATCAAAAGACTTCGTAAATCATATTCTCAAGAGGATAAAGGGTTATGGGATAAATCTGAAATTGCTATTAAAAAACTTGAAGAAAAATCGTCTGAACAAGTAAAGGGCCGTAAAGGCGCATTAATCCAAGCTAAGATGTCAGGGAACATAGGTTCATTGAATGCAGAATCATCAGAGGATGAAGTCGATGCAAATGAAGAAATCGAAGTAGTCACTCATCATAAGAATATAGGCACGTTTATCGATGAAGCAATAATAGGGGAAAATAAGAGTGAATCATCTAAATCATTTTTATCTAAGAAATTAGAAAAATCGGCTCTCAAGAGATTGGAGAAGAAAAGACTCAAGGCTGCCAAAAAAGAAATTAAAAAATCAAATAGTAAGCCTAAAGTAAAGGGATATACTCAAAGTGATGAAAATCAATGGGATGTCTCTTCAAAAACACAATTGTCACCAACAGTTGCTTCGTGCAAAGAATGCGGCACACTAAATAATTCAAATAATCCTTATTGTACCTCATGTGGAACATACTTATCGTGATAAAAGAATAATTTAATAGGGAACCGATTAAAAAATAAATTTAGGTGATTTCATGGCGTCAAAAAGAGATTATTATGAGGTTCTTGAAATAAAAAGAGATGCCAGCCAATCAGAAATTAAGAAATCATTTCGCAGTTTAGCGAGAAAATTTCATCCTGATAAGAACCCTAATGACCCAGAATCAGAATTGAAATTTAAAGAAGTTCAAGAAGCTTATGCGATTCTTTCAGATCCTAGTCAAAAGAGAAAATATGACACTTATGGTCATAATGGGCCGGGAGGTTCACCATTTGGTCCCGGGGGCTTCCAAGGTGTGAATATTAGTGTCGAAGATTTATTTGGAGGAGGTTTCGAGAGTGTTTTCAGTTCAATCTTTGGTTCATCTAGTCCAAGAAGAAATAAGCGACAAAGAGGATCTGATTTACTTGTAAGTCATTCAATCCCATTTGAGGCTTTAATGAATGGGTGTGAAGAATCATTAGAATTCGAGGTGTTAAAAACTTGTAAAGACTGTAATGGGCTTGGTTCTAAAAATATAGACGATGTTCGGGAATGCCCTGCCTGTGATGGTCGTGGACGTATTCAAAGAATTGAAAGATTAGGGCCATTTACTCAACAAGTAGTTAGCGATTGCCCATCATGTAAAGGCGAGGGGAAAATTATTCAGAACCCTTGCCCCACTTGTAGTGGTGAAGGTCGTGCTAGTCAAACTAAGAAAGTACAATTTTCAGTTCCACCTGGTATAGAAAATGGTCAAAGACTCAGAATGTCAGGTTACGGAGAATCATCTAAATCGGTTAATGGCGATGCAGGTCACCTATACATCGAAATAGACGTTCAAGAACATGAATGGTTTGAAAGAGATGGTGCTGATTTACTGATGGCGCTGCCTCTTAATTATACAGATTTGATACTTGGAACTACTGTAGAAATTCCTCATATAGACGGTGAGATTCTAAAAATCAAAATTCCATCAGGGTCAAAACCTGGTGAAACAATATCCGTTAAAGGACGTGGTTTACCAAGTAACCGAACACGTAACAGTCGCGGTTCTATCATGGTACTTTTGAAATTAGACATTCCTAAGAAAATCTCTAGAAATTTTAAGAAAAAACTGATTGACATAAGAGATGAAATGAGCTATTCCAATGAAGAACTTGAAGAAAAAATTCGTAAAGAAGCTAGGTCAAGACGCAATGGTTAATTCCATTTAATAATCTTATTCGGCGTCGCTGCCAATGGTTCTCCTTCAACTAGTCCTGATAATTCCAAAGATAGATTTGCAGATTCCCCATCTAACGCAATCCTAAGGAATATTTGTGATTTTTTAGATAGAGTATCTAGGAATATCTCATCTTCCTTTGAGATATAATTCGGAGAGACATCTATGATTGAGAGTTTATTCCCTTCTGGAAAATTTAGTCTGATAGATGCAACTTCCCAATCCCAATCAGAAGTTTTTAAACCCAAAAGAAGATTTTTATTATCTTCAGAAATCTTCCAAGCGCAAATTTCAATTTGCTCAGTTAAATGCCTTAATTCTGGTAGACCCCATATCTCATTAATTGAGCTCCAGGGGCTTTCACCCAACTGTATTAAAGCAGAATCTAATATCCCCTGAGTTTCATTATTTTCTGACATTTGTTTAGATATTCTTTCTCTAATTCTAATTAATTTTTTTCTCTCATGTTTTTGTATTTCTATCGAACCATCACCACGTCGTAAAATCATACTTCTATTCCAGAATAAAACTATCATAAGAGGACTCAACATCAAAAATCCAATCAATATATAGAAATTATTGAACATCCAAGAAAGATCCTCATAATCTTCAATTTCGGGAGCCTCATATTCTCCGAGGTATTCCAATTTAAACGTATAATCGATTTCAACATTTTCAGCGGCTCTTCTTTCTATTCTTAGAGAATGATTCCCGTAAGGTAAAACAATCACCTGTCCATTAGAGGTATTTACAAGGGCGCCATTATTTTGATTAATCTCCTGTATAGTATAGTTCACTTCAGATTTAATTATTTCATTCAGATAAATTCTTGAACCATTATCATCTAAAATTCTTATTTTGAATATATCTATATTGTCTCCACTGTGAAGGCTTCCCGAAATCTCAGAATCTAATCCTGCTTTATTCCATCTTTCATCCGGCACATCAATCCACTTAGACTCCGGTGCATCAGAAAATTCCATACCATCCAAAGCTCTCAGAGGGTTAAATGAAATATTCCATCTTGTCGTTTCACTGGACTTAATCCAAATTTCCAGAGAAAATGTATTTCCATTGGATTCTATTATTTCGGGGCATTGTCCGTTTACTAAAGAGATATTTTCTTTATTATCGTTGTAGTCTACCAAAAATAGTTGAAATATAATTTCTTCGTTGGTAGCGCTGCAAATCAGTGATATCTTCATATCTGCACCCATTCTAAATAAGATTGAATCTCCATTAAAATCAGATTTAGCAATATATGATTCGTATTGCCAAGAAGTTTCATATGTCAATGGTTCTCCATGATTCCAAGGGACCTGTAATTCTTCTCCATTTCCAAATTCATTACTTTGATTATTTCTATATAATTCAAATTTATATGGTTGTACTTCTTTATCAGAGGTAGAAATAATTCTAATCCATAATTCACTTTCTTTTGGGTATTCAACAAAATTTTCATTCTCGCTTAAGTCATTTGAAACAAGTTCTTTAATACTATCATTACGATGCCAAATTTCAATTTTTAAATCATTATCACCAGTAATCTCGGAGATTACAATAATATCGCCAGGTTCTCCAAAAATTTGCATAGAATCTTTGTCAGAATGATTGTCTAAGATTCCAATAAACTCAATATATCTATCACTTTCTGCAATTAATGAATTACAATTACCAAGGAAGCAATTATCTTGAATAATTAAGGAATAATAATTCTCTGGATTCCCAGGCGAAGGAATTGAATCAACCAAATCAGAATCTTCAATATTAGAAAAATCATCAACTACAATCATATCTATCAAGACATCATTAATACTTACGTCAGAACTTGAAAATAAACTAACAATCGCTCCTTCTTCTAGATTTCCGCCCCATTCTAATTGGTGGCTATCTTCTAAACTAATTATATCTCCATTATTATTAATCTCAAGAGTTAATCCAGAACAGCTAACTTTCAAGCATGAAGTACTGAACCAGAAAGGCCCTTCTAGAAGAATTATTTCTTCAAAGATTATATTTTTTTCTTCATTTTGGCCACCAACAATCATAATGGTTGAACTGATAAACAGTACAGTCATGAACAGTGCAGCGGTACGTCTCACATCTATCCGGACACGGCATCCTCTTAGAATGCTTCAAGCGAAATGCTTCGTCCGCAGTATGTATGGAAGAGAGGCCGCTGGCTCGTAGCGTAGTCTCTAGACAGCGTTTTGGACGTTTATTCAGCCTTGGTGACCGAAACTCACCCAGTTCTTGGACTCCAGCTATTATTCTGGGTAAAGATGATGAAAAATTATCATATTCTATAGCACCTTTTGAATATTATAGAGATTCTAGTAGTTTACCTGCTAAAATTTCTATAAAGACACGGACGAATCTTACATTACCTTTCGATCAGTTAGATACATGGGTTGCTAGTGAAGGATTAGTTCTTCCACCAAGTTTGGTCGAATCTAATTCTGGAGAATTTGGTTTTGGAAAAGAAGTATTACCGGTTTCTTGGCAATCTTTACATCATGATTTAAGTCTCAGTAATAATGATTTAGTACCATCGATTATTATTCTAACTGATGCTCCTCAATTAGCGAATCAAAAAGGATTATTGTCTGAGGCTATATATATTATCAGAACACGTTTTCCTTCTTCACTAATTTGGACACCAGGGATTGGTGGCCCAGATAACTGTGCAATTCTAACGTGGATGGGTGTTGATATTTTTGATCTAGGGAGATCTAGGCATGCCAGTTCTCTCGGAGTTATTTTATCAGAAAATGGGCCGAGAGAAGTTGAAGAGTCAATAGATGAGGATGCGTCTATGAAATATCAAATTCAATCCTGGAAAAACTCACTTGCAGCAACCAGAGTGGCGATTAGAGAAGGTAATCTTCGTGAATTAGTAGAAAAACAATCTATTTCTAGTCCAAGATCAGTAGAAAGGTTGAGGATTCATGATGCTAGAATGTCTAATTTAGATGGGGGTCAATCTGGTTTAGCAAGAATCAAAGGTCAATTTCATGAATTAAGATGTCACAGTTTTTCTAGTCGTAACGATCCACTTATCAAAGATTGGCGTAGAAGAGTATCTGATACGCACCAACCACCTTCTCACCAATCCAAAGTGATGGTATTATTGCCTTGTTCCGCAACCAAGCCTTATCGTCTATCAGCATCTCATAAGAGGTTTAGTCGTTCAATCACATCTAACACAATTCACGAGGTAGTAGTCACAGCACCACTTGGTTTAGTTCCGAGAGAACTTGAAGATATTTGGCCAGCTGCTAATTATGATATTCCTGTAACAGGTGAATGGGATATTGATGAACTGAAAACAATTCGTGAGATGGCTCATCAGTATATGTCTAGGAATAATTTTTCAAGAGTTTTAAATCATAGTGGAATTGATCTAGAGCATGAATCAATAGAGATAATTGATACTAGGAAGGGACTAACTGCAGGTTCCTCCGATGCTTTAGAATATCTTCAAAAAATGGTAGAAAAATCTGTTAATGACTTTTCCTTAGAAGATCCTAAGGAAAGTAAACACAGGCTTGGGAAACTCCGCGCTCTTTCAAGATTTCAACATGGTACTGATGAGTGGTTAGATGGTACAGGAATACAGGGACGACCCCCAATTTTCACAATACGTAAAGAAGGCAAACAACTAGCATTATGGAACCCCCGCCTAGGTCGTTTCTCATTTACTAAAGCATGCCTTCCATTATTAGCAGAAAGTAATAAATTCCCAATTGTTCATATTATACCGGAAATAGATTGGCGTGGTGATTTGTTTTCTTCAAATGTAATAGACTATCAAGGTAGTATCAGGATAGGAGATGAAGTATTAGTGTACCAGAATAATCAACTTATTGGTTCTGCTCGAGCTGAAGCTGCTAGTTGGGAATGGCCAAATGGTCCCAGTAGATTGGCCCGTGCTCAACACAGATTGTAATCGGAATTGGTTGTTTGAGTTTGCGTAGCGATTAAAGAGGGGCAGCAAGTCGGCCGGCTACCTGAGGTCTTCATATGGCACGCATGCACAGCAAAGGAAAAGGAACTAGTGGGTCTTCAAAACCCAATAATGATACAGCCCCTTCATGGTCTGAATCAGACAAAGGGACAGTTGAGGAATTAATATTAAAATATGCTAATGATGGGCATTCTTCTGCAAAAATCGGGTCTTTACTTAGAGATATTCATGCTGTACCAGATGTCAGATTAGTAATGGGTGAAAGAATTTCGCAGACTCTTTCACGTAATAATTTAGATTCTACATACCCTGAAGATATGATGAATTTAATGCGTAAAGCATTGAGCCTAATTGATCATCTTTCAAGTAATAAGAAAGATTTACACAATCGTCGCCAATTAGAACTTTGTGAATCAAGACTCCGCCGTCTTGCAAAGTACTATGTTCGAACTGGACGTATATCTTCAACATGGACATACAAACGCGATCAATTGAGATTGATGGTTGAATGATTCTAATGGATAAGATTTCTAGTAACCCCCCATTCGAAGTATTATGAGACTACTAGTTGAAGAGACCCAGTTTTCCTTAGTTTCAGAAATTTTATACTCTGCTTCGAAAGAAATAGCAAGGTTGAATGAACCATTATTACTACTCTGCTTACCTACTTTATCTTCCTCATTTTCCATGGCAGCGATAGAATCATCTTTGGTAGATAACGGAGTAACCTATCGTAGAAAATTTTCTATCGACGCTCCTGAAAATTTACCCTGGATTAAAATAATTGATGATAATTCAGAAATCACTTCACTTGAAACTAACCCTTTCAGATTAACAATATCAACATTGATTGTTGATGGATTAATAAGTCATAAAGGAGATTCTAGAAAAGGTCCATTGACCTCAGTTGCACAAGCTCATGCTCTCGCCCAATTAATTTCTCCAAATGGTCACAGGACACGTAGATTACGTCCATGGTTAATCTCAGGGAATTGGATTAATTCTGCTATGGATAATACCTATGACCCCCTTTATTCAGCATTAAGGGATATTCTTTTGGAGGAAGGAATAATCAAGGTAGTCCCAATACCAGAAGTTCCTGAACCAAATATCTCAGAATATGAATGGATAGATGAAAATGCTTTAAATGCGATTTCTTCAAGGTGGATAAGTCTTGATTTGGAAGGTAAAGCCAGAGTGTTATCAAACTTAGTTAGAGATTCATTAATCAGATCAAAGCCATCTACTTCTAGATTAGAAGAAATTGTTTGGCATTGTGTGTTGGCACCTGGGTGGTCAACAGATTTAGCAGGGCAGATATCGTCTGCCAGATTACATTGGGAAGAAAATAACTCAAATGTTGCTTCTAGCAAAGTCATTGATAAATTGATTAGAGATGGTGTTTTATAATCACTCTTCAATTCTAAGCATTACTTCACACCCAGTACATTCTATCCTTAATGGCCTAACTTCTGATTCAACAGGATTACTTGTTCCGCATGCCGGGCATTCGATTGTAGGTAATTTTTTCCTTTTACTTCTATCTCTATTTAATTTCGGAGATACAAGTGAAATTGGGAACACCAACAAAACACTGGAGGCTACAATTGCAAGAACTATCTGCATTGGCATACCTAATACATAAATTACTAACGATAATCCTCCTAAGGATAACACAGAGATTAGAGACGGTGCGCTGCTTCTATTTCTGGTCAGGAATAATCCCATAGCTATTGCAATACATAAGGCGAAAACACATAGCATCGCTGAAATTAGTGGGCTGAACGCCATATTCCCAGATGGTAGAAATTCTATTCTAAAATTCTCATCTACATCGATATTATCTTGATTAATATTAATTGATTCTAAGAATATCCATCTTCGATGTTCGAAATCAATATTCTCGGCGGAAACAGGGCCTAAACCTGCTAGCATAGATGTTTTAATCTCTAAATTAATATTAACTTCATCCCAATAATTGTTTGAGGGATTACGAATGAAATTCTCAATCAAAAGTTGTCTTTCATTATTAATCACAGAATAAGAAGTTTCAATCTTAATAGTTATTTTTTCAGCAGCAAAAGACCTTGTCCCTCCCATGTCTATTTGATATTCTGTAGGTCCTAAATCAATAGGATTAATTCCTATAATCGATTCAATATCTAATGATAAACCATTTTGCATAAATGACCTCATATCAGAAGATGAACCGGTAATATGAGATGTTAATGCTAGTAATTCATCATCGTCGACTTTACCATTATTCCTATGCGATGTGGCAACAGAATCTGAATACGAATTTAAATTTTTCCACCAACTATTTGAGTCCAAACTAGAATTACCAATATTATCCATCCCCCATCTCATCCATTGTGACATAGCACTGTCAAAAGAAATTTCAATATCCTTTACTATTATATCTCCTTCAAATTTCATATCTATTTCAACACTGATTTCAGAACCACTGTCTCTTAGAGGTTCTGAAGAGGGATAGTAACTTCCTCCACCTCCATTATCTTCATCGACATTTATATTGTGATTTTTTGAAGCAGAAATTTCTAACCCTGATTGTGGAGACAATATGAAGTCAGTGGAATATGTGCCGCTATCAGTATCTTCAGGCATTTCCCAGACAAACGTTACTTCAACGCCTGATTCAAGAGGAGTTGCAATAGGGCTCAGAGTTAATGGAGTCCCTTGTAATGTGAAACTACCACTCGATAGAGACCACATTTCTCCTCCAAATCCAGAGTTCAATATTATTGGGAAATATACAAGTCCTGAAGTAACACTAGCCTCTTTAATTTTGATATCCACTAATGGAATTTTCCCAGTGACTTTCCCTTTGGAATCTTCTGAACCCCATTTGAAGGTCAATCCTGCATCTTGTGTGGGATTTGAGAAAAGTAAACTATTAACAAAAAGAGATACTTCCAATTTATCTCCGTCATTTATTGTTCCTGAGGAAACTTGTACATTAATTTCCATATTCCCTTCTGCATTTAGAAATGGCTCTACTCCATTGAGTCCAGAATTACCTGAATAAAACGAACCTCCGATCCTGATATCTAAAGTAGCATTTATTGTTACTCCCACTGCGCCCTCGACTAAGTAAGGGATTGTGAAAGTCCATGTCTCTGCAGGATAATCTCCTTCGGTCCCCCATATTATTTCCCATGATCCTACCTCAACTTCTCCTTGTTGTAACCCTGCTGTGACGGTGGCTTCTTGTTCATCTGAAAGTTCATTTTCGAATGGTGAAAGCTTACCGTTAGAAGATTCATCTAATAAAAATAGGTCAAAACTTGTATCACTACAGCAAGAAGTATCTTGGCCTCCAGCATCTTGTGCGTTTGCGGGAGCAGTGAAAAAAGAAAGCAACAATAGTCCGACTATGGTCAAAGACCTAGTGGCCAAGTGCCCGTTCATGAACTCCTGTGGTTTACTTATTAGACTTCAATGCGACGCTTAATAGATACAAATTACTACAATTTAACCTTATTATTTACTTATCCATGTAACCAAAGTAGTTTGATTATATCATCATCAATAGATTCGATTTTAGCATATCCCACTCTCTCTAATTGAACTATATTATTTTTCATAATTTGAATATCTTCTATTACGCCTTCTTGTATAATTATCTCATTACCATTTGGTATAGTCAAAATTGCTTTTTTACTAATCGATTTTGGAATCCAATGTACAATAGATCTCTTATCATTACGGTCTAATGATTGAATAATTCCTTCGGACTTTCGAACTTCAATATCTGCGAAATCTTTCAGTCGTATTTCTTTTTTTTCTAAATCTTTTTCTTCAACATAAATCTCTAGGTCTTCTATATTCCACTCTCTATTCCCCTTAATTTTATTTAGTGGATGCTTATTTAGAATCAATTTTATTGGTATCTCAATATTATTCGCATTTAATATTATTTTTTTAGGATCTCTGACAAAAACCCTTCTTTCACATTTTGAATCAATTTTACTGGAATTGAATGACTCAATTGTTTGTAGAGATACTGAAATATCTTTTTGCGTCAATCCAAGATCTATCCAAAAATCTTTCATGGCCTCGGAATCAAAACCTCTTCTTCGGAGAGCTCTCAGTGTTGGTAATCTTGGATCATCCCATCCAGAATAATTTTTATTTTCGATTTCTTTTCTCATACCAGATGTAGAAAAACTTCCAAACTCATGAATCTTTACTCTGCCCCAATACATGGTTTCCGGATATTCCCAGCCAAAATGATTGTACAGTAAAGTTTGTTTCCTAGTGGAATCCATCAAATCTTTACCTCGGATGATATGGGTAACCCCTTGTTCATGGTCCTCTATCGCACTTTGGAAGTCTAATAGGGGCCAAACTTTGTATTTATCACCAACCATTGGATGGTGAGAATGTTGTATTCTTAACGCGGGCCAGTCTCTGAGTGCAGGATTGGGGAGATTCATGTCTGTTTTTACTCTTACAACTGCCATTCCCTCAGTAAGTTTTCCGTTTACCATTTCATTCCAATCTGAAAGATTTTCTTTAGATTCTTTCTTTCTACATTGGCATTCTTCAGAGTTGTCCCTTAATTTCTTAAAATTTTCAGCAGAACATTTGCACACATAGCCGAATCCTTCATCAAGCATTTTAACTGCATAACTCAGGTATATTTCCATTCTTTCAGAAGCCCTAACTATTATATCTGGATTTTTTCCAGTCAACCACTTATAATCTTCTTCAATCCAACTATATGCTTCTTTTATTGGAGGTTTAACTTTAGAATCTGTATCGTCAAATCTTAAAACCACTTTTCCGTCATAAATTTTAGCATACTCCGAATTAATTGTAACTCCTCTTGCATGCCCTAATGTTAGAGGTCCGTTAGGATTTGGTGCAAATCTCAAAATTACTTTCCCACTGACTGCATTAGATAGATCTTTCAAACCAGTTCTTTTAATTTGTTTTTGTCTATTTAATGCCTCTGGATTAGTATTCTCCAAAATTCCACGAACAGCCTCAATGCCTTCATTTTTAGCCAAATAATTAGCATTTTCAACTTCAATATCGACCAATTGTTTTAATTCCCTTGCTCTACTTCTAAGATCAGATCTTTCTCCAAGTATTCTTCCTAATACAGAACCTGACTGCCCCGCTCCATTGTATTCTACAGCATTTTGCAGGGCATATTTTCTAACAATATTTTCGATTTCAGAATCCCATTCTGCCGCCTCAGTCATATTATCATCCTCACCACTAGACTACTGCATTTCACTATTTACCAATCATTGATTGATGATTGTTTACTATTTCCCTCAACTATGCTTCTTTTCGGTATAGGTTTTTGATTCTCTTTGACCCAAGCGTTTTCTATTGTAGTCCAGGACCATCTCAAATATTTATTTGGATATTCGCCTTTAATTAAATTTTTAATCGCAACTCTAGTTTTTGGATCTGAAGGATACCCGCTACCAATATCCAAATCCAGTAATTTCCCTATTTTTTCAATCTCTTTATCTCTGTGGACTTTGGCAAGAATACTTGCAGCGCCAACTAGTATATTCTCAAAATCCATTTTATGTTTTGATATAATCGACCATTGATTCCAACTCGAACCTAATGATGAACTAACTCTATTTTCAAATCGTTGCTCATTGGTGTCACAAGCATCCAAATAAATCTCACCATTATATTTTTCAGTCTTTGTAGCAACAATTGCTTCTTTGAATAATTCTACTTCTAGTTTATTCAGATTTGTAATCTCTCTTTCCTTGTCTATTCTGGAGGCACTACAAGTTATTAATCCAATTTTCCATTTCCTTTTCTCTGCCTGTAAATATATTTCTTCAGCCAAGAGAAATCTTTTGTTCTTAGTTAATGATTTAGAATCTTTAGCACCAATTCTTGATAAAATTTCTATATCGGTACTTGGCATTCCTAAGGCACAAACAACTAGTGGCCCTACAGCAGGACCTCTTCCTGCCTCATCAACTCCTAATTGATACATTTACTCCTCATTCTTTCTTTTACCTAATTTCGATAGTCTTGATTCAAAAGCATCTTCATTTAGATTAGAGTTCTGTGGATGTATTTCTTTTTCGATAGAAATATCATCTGCCAATTCTACAATATCATCTAATGCATCTTTAGTCATTGCTTTATCTAGAGAGTTACTAGCCATTTTAATATCAAACTTAGAACTAGAATTATTCTTAATAGATTCTTTTTGTTTCGATTTACTCATAAAATCGGACTTAAAACCTCTAGAATCTATGGTTTCACTTTCTACGAAAACTTTTGTCTCTGGTTTTTTAATGAATTTTGACATCCATTCGCCTGCTGTTTGTTCATCTTCTTCTAAAGGTAATCCCAATCTTTTCCTATCTTGTTCTAATCGGTATTGAATTGCTTTGACTACACCAATGCTTCCGAAAATAATTACAACTAGGCTGATTATCACTGTTTGCCATACTCTGAAGAATTCAACAATTTTTGAACCCCCCTCCTCATTCGTATTTTCTATTGTTTCTTGAAATAAATCTCTTTCTTCAGTAATACTTTTTTCAAAAATTATTCTTGGATCTCTAATTGATCTAGCTTCAATTAATAGTGTAGGCCCTTCAAGGAAAAACATATCTTCAGAAATTTCATCATAGGAAATATTCATCCATGCTGTAAAATTAATTGAATCCCCTACCTCGACATCTAAAACCTCAAACGAACGTGGGTTGTTAGAACTCTGCTCTTCCGCCTCTGGTGGTAATTCTAGCTCGAAGTCGGTGAATATATTACAATCTAAATTAACAACTATACCATCATTAATATTACCTTGATTTTCCATTGTCCATCGAGCTGAAATATTTACCGTTCTTTCTTCATAATTATAATCATGTAAATAATCTTCATTTATCAAATCCCAGCTGAAATAATCACCAACAGTGACATCAAAAATTACTGTTTTAGGGCTCCACCCATCGACCCATAATTCGACTGTTATTTCTGTATTTTCACCAGAAAGGGCTCCCTCATTTACTGTAGCGTTCAGATAAATTTGATTTTTTATCTGACCTGGGTCTAAACTAATTACATTTTCACTTATTTCTAGGGCTATCCAATCAGGAGTATCCTTAATATTCAACTCAAAATCATAAGGAATATCTCCTGTATTTTCTACAATTAATTCTGTTCTACAACTATCGCCCGGTTTAGTTTCGAATTGACAATCTATGTTGTTTAATTCTAAGTTCCCTCCAGATCTAGGGACTATATTTACTCTCTGTGTTACATTAACTGCCTCTTCAGGACTTGCTGTACTCCAAACTTTAATTTCAAAGAATATAGTACCTGTAATTAGGTATGGTGACTGAATCTGAAATCTAATTTTTCCAGTTTCATTAGGCCACATTGAATTCATTTCCATTTTATCCTGTATGAATACATTCCAATCCTCTAATGCAAATGCTTGCGAAAAATCTCCTAATATGCTTCCATTTTCATCTATTGGTCTTACGCTCACTGCAATATCTCTTTGCGTATTGCCCAGATTTCTTGCAGTCATTTCTATCGTTGCTACATCATACGGAGAAATTGAATAAGTCCCCCCTCCTTCTACAATTTCAACACCATGGAAGTAACCATATTTCATTGAAAAATTATACCAATCAATACTTCCGGTATTATTAGATTTTATCTCCATTGAAAATTGGTGTAATGAGTTCGCTAGAGGCATTCCATTTTCTGTAACAGGTGCTGTGATTGAGAATTCTGCCCATTCAGTAGTATCTGATAATATTTCAAAATCAAATCCGTTTGATGAATCTGAAGAATATTCCCAATCAATTAACCAATCATTAGGGCCATTAATCTTAATATTTACTATATCATTATTTTCTGCTAGGTTTGAATAATTCACATTTAAATTAATTAGAGCACCAGGATCGATTGCGAAAACTGAACCTGAATCTGGCCCAAATTCTACACCTGGCCCCTCTTCAATTTCAAATGGATATAGGTATCCAGGAGTATTATTAAAAACAGTATCTGCCGCTACTTCTTGTAGTTCTAGAGCTCTTTCAAAGGATATTCCATCGGGGAAGTTTTCTCCAACTGGAGAATCTCCAGTAATTACTGCATGTAGGACACAAGATGTAAGATAAGTACCATCTAATGATGGATGCGACCCATCAGAGTAGAGACTTGAGAACGAGTTTTCTCCTTGTGATGGATCTATTCCTGTAACATTAACTTGATTGTAGATATTTTTGAATGCAAGGCCAGCAGGTGCGATGAAAACAGGTTTTTCAACTGTAGTTGTATTTTCAAGATACATTTCATAACCTTGCTGAAGATGTAGTTGCATAGTTAAATAATCGGGATTCCTTTCAGTATTTGTCCCCTCCATTCTGCCCCAGGTCATCAGTAGAATTGTTTCTCCTCCTTCAGAATTTATTCTTTCATTTAGGTCTTTAATAGCATCCTTACTCTCTATCCAAAATTCAGAACTAGTTGTGAATGATGGTACCTGACTTTGTTCTTGTAGAACCACGTAATCATGACCCTCAGAAAGCTTCTGGTTTAATTCACTAGTTAGTTGATTCGCATCATCTGAATGTTGAGATAATCTCATGCCTCCTCCAGTCACAGATTCAACATCCGAATTTTGTCCCGAATCATCTAATATAGTTTCTAATTTTATATTCAAATCATTATGATCGGTATAAGAATTACCGATTAGTAATATATCCAAAGTTATTTGATTTTCATGGCCTTGTTCATGGTCTTTTGAAATAGTACTCATTTGCAGATTTAATGTATCATTATCTACAAAAAATCCTACTTGTATTAATATTAAGGCTGCAATAAACACTGCCGCGAAACCTCGCCTCATATCGCATCCTGAGTGTTCTACTCTTTGATTATCTCGCTGTTTTGTTCAGAAAACAGGGAAGCGTTCAAGTCCTTAGTCGCTACTGTCAGTGCATGGCGCCCATATGGCCATTCAGAAAGAAATCTTCTGGGAGGGAGAAATCTTCATCAATTGAAGAAAATATTGTAGTAGAATATGAAAGAGAAGTTAGAAGTGAGAAAAAAGAGGAAAAAGATCGCTCACACCTAACAAATAAAAATTTTATTGATGCTATGACTTTACTCTCAGATGAGACTAAATGAATGTAAACTAAATTACAGGATCGGATATTTTCCTACCTAGTGCATCTACATCGAATTCTCCTGCTTGAATCGGAACTCTCAAACCAAATTCGAATGATACTTTGGGGTCAATTTCTCCTATTTGTCCCACTTCGGTGTCACCAATCATTACTTTGGCACCTCTTCCCTTTATCCAAGGACCCTCATCCTGATTAATCCCTTCCCACTTCACTTCTGTAAGATTAGCTCCTAGGTCTCTAAGTAACGAACTAGCAATACCTTTTGCCGCAGAAAATCCTCCTCCAACCTCTGCACATGCCCATGAAAGACGAGTTTTATTTTCCGAATCTCTAACTACGTCTCCTAACTCATGTACTCTTTGAGGTAGTTCATGATGTCTATTTGCTGCTAAGAGATTTAGTAATGATGGAAGAATATATTGCCTCAACATCGTATGCTCTTTAGTAATAGGGTTTGAAATTATCGTACTTTTATTTTCCTCACTCCACCTAACTCTTTCAAACTGGTCGCGTTTATTCGATAATGTTAGGCTTTGAGTTTCTTGTAATCCCAATGCACATAGACTAGAACTAATCCTTCTCTTCAGGTTAGAAGATGGTAAAGGAATTGCATCCAAATGTACCTCTGATAACTGTTCTGGTAGATTTCCATAGCCATATCCTATGGCAATATCCTCTACGATATCAACTGGATGCATAATGTCATTCCTCCATCTAGGCATTGAAATAATGTGCTCTATTTCACCCACTATACAATCTGCCCATTTCTCAATTTTATCTGGTCCATTAGTCACAGTTCTAGTATCTACTAACTCTCCACCCATTTTTTTAATTGAGTCTCCAATTTCTTTTTTGCTCAATTCAATTCCTAGAATATTTCTTATTAATCTGTTAGGAACTTTATGACATTTCGAATCACCCCTAGGGGTAGTTAATAATTCTTGATTCCAATTTTCAATTTGAATCGATTCAATAACTCCTCCTCTTTCTGCAAGTGATAAGCATATCAAAAGTAAACATGCCTCACAAGCCCTTTCATCCCATCCTGTCACATCTATGAAAAAATCTCTTGTTTGCTCATTAACAGTAGTATGGTCTCCGTTTATTATAGGGGGGAACGAAAGAACTCTATCTTCAGAATCTATTATGACCGGAAATTCGTCCATTTCAGACATTAGATGAGCATATTCTTTACCTTTAGGGTGTAATTTCAATATATTCTCAATACTCATTTCCTTTTCTTCTGCCAATGGAATAAACTTGTATTTTTTATCAACAGAAATTACTTTGAATGGCGGACTTAATTTAGATAAATCATGAACTCCAATTGAAGCAAATTTTCTTTTTCTACCCAGAGTTAGATGTAATTTTTCTTGGTGATCCATTAATGATTGAATAAAATCATCCTTTTCACTATGATTAGTTCCGTTATCAACACCTCTGACTACAGCTCCGAGAATGACTGGGCGTATATTTTCTAACGACTCATCGACTTCTAGTGTGATTCCTCCTTGTTCTATCTTAAGATTTGGAGAATCGTTTAGACCGTTCAGAAAGGCCCTAGCTGCTCTGGAAATAGTTTCGTGACTTAGTAAATCTGTTCTATCAGGGAAAATTTCTATTTCAATTCCTTCTTCATTATTTTCTTCTACCACACAACCTATCGATGGCATTCTTTTTTCCCAATCCTTTGAATCATATTTTGTACCATTAATCTTGTGAAGATATTCTAAGATACTATGATTAAATTTTAGTGTCGGCATAGTGTCACCTAGTTTCCAAGCCACATTGGAAGTGGTCTATCATATCCAATTAATCTTAGACCAGAAATAGCAGCAGTATCATAATCAATCGCCCGTAAATTTCTTCGAGTAATCTCATTCAGATTCTGAACACCTAAATCTGACATCCAACCATTAATACTCGATTTCAGCCAGACAAGATTTTCTTCTAACTTCTCATCATTATTT
>TARA_B100001093_G_scaffold488970_1_pt1 | contig 19502 bp, 20 predicted proteins | sample TARA_B100001093 | Tara Oceans TARA_B100001093 (sample SAMEA2623116) | marine metagenome | biome: marine biome (ENVO:00000447); feature: surface water layer (ENVO:00002042); material: "saline water (ENVO:00002010), including plankton (ENVO:xxxxxxxx)" | depth 5 m
TCATACAAGATAGACGATGATCATGTATTTGCTCAACTAGCATCTGGGTTTGGTTCATTAATTGCAGGTACTGTGATACTCGGTGATTTTACTACTCCTGATCCTATATATATGTCTTACAATACCCTTACCTTATCAGGTGCAGTAACTGCTTCTAGTAATATAAGTTCTAGTGGCACAATTATTGGTTCTAATTTATCTGGAACTAATACTGGAGATCAAGATTTATCTGCATACTCAACTATTGTACAATTAAACGCTTCCAGTTCTACTATTCAAACTCAGTTAGCTACCAAAGCAACAGCAGTACAGGTAGCAGGTAATTCTTCTGCTATTGGTGCGTTAAATACAAGTTTAATAACTGCTCTTAACGCATCTAGTTCAACTCTACAATCTAATATTGATGCTGTAACAGTTACACTTCCATCTGGATTATATTCAAGCTCATTACAAACTTTAGGTAATATAACATCCTCAGGTAATATAAGTACAAGCGGTACTATTATTACAGATAAATTTAAAGCAAATTTAGAAGCAGGTGTAGATAATTCTGTATTAATAAAAGATGCAGATGGATTTATTAAAACTGATGAAATAGATTCAAGAGTTTGGGGAACCACATTAGCTGACTTAACTAATGGCGCAGACAATAGATTAATTACTGCAACTGATGCTAATTCTTTAACTGGTGAAACAACATTAACATGGAATGGAAGTAAACTTCATATTGAAGCATCATCAAATCCAAGAATAAAATTAGCAAATAGTGATAATAGTGTAGTATCAGGACAAACTATAGGTTCAATTTTATTTTCTAGTGAAAATGATTCTCAGGAAGATTGTGCCCAAATTTTAGCAGTTGCAACACAAGATTTTACAGATGATCCACATCATGGTACTAAATTTGTATTTAATGCAATGGTAAAAGATACTGGCGATACTGCATTTACTACCGTTTTAACATTAGATGCAAATGATGGAGCTCATTTTACAAGCAATATAACAGCATCAGGTAATATTAAAGCAGTCGGTACAGTTATAGGTTCAAACTTAAGCGGGACAAATACCGGTGATCAAGATTTATCATCATATTCTACTATTGCACAACTTAATGCTTCAAGCTCCGCTTTACAAGCAAAGCCCTCAGAGGGTGCTTTCGCCAATGGTGATAAGACTAAGCTTGACGCTATTGAAGCGTCAGCAGATGTTACGGATGCAACCAATGTGGAAGCAGCTGGTGCTTTAATGGATTCAGAGCTTACAGATTTAGCTGGTGTAAAAGGTGTAACAATATCTACTCTACAAGCAAAACCTAGCGAAGGAGGCTTTGTCAATGGTGATAAAACTAAGTTAGATGGTATTGCAGCTAATGCAAATAATTACACCCACCCAGACCATTCTGGTGAAGTAACTTCTACGGCAGATGGAGCTACAGTGATAGCGGATAATGTTGTAGATGAAGCTAACTTAAAAGTTTCTAACGCTCCAACTAATGGTTATGTATTGACTGCTCAATCAGGAGATACAGGTGGATTGACTTGGGCTGAAGCGGCTGGGGGAGGGGGAAGCGTTTCTGGTAATACATTTGCAGCAGACCTTAAAATTGGTAGAGATGCTGACAATCTTGTTGATTTTGCAACCACTGATAATGAAATTGTTTTTAGAGCAAATGGTGCTACTCAAGCTACATTAACATCAGCAGGATTGGATATAACAAAACGAAAAATTAATATGCCCGCTTCTACAACTATTGGCGACCATCACGGTGATGTAATATATATAGGTACAGGTACTACTGTTAAAGGTAAGTTGTATTATTATGCTTCTACAGGTGGTTGGATTTTAGCACAAGCAGATCAAGCATCTACATCAACAGGTATGTTAGCTATAGCACTAGGAACTGATCCAGATACTGAAGGAATGCTTGTTAGAGGATCAGTTGTAATATGTGACGATATAGTTGGTACAGAAGCACTTGGTAGTATATTGTATGTAGATGATGGTACAGCTGGTTATGTTACAACCGTTGCGCCTGCTGATACTGGTGAAATAGTTAGAGTAATTGGGTACGCTGTATCTACAGGTAATGAAAATAAAATTTGGTTTAGTCCTGATAATACATGGGTGGAGCGAGCTTAATGGCGTTACATGAAGCAACATATAGTGTTGAAACAGAAGAAGTAACTATTGGTACCAACACGTTTGATCATGGAAAATACTGGAGAACTCAAGAAGGTATAACAGATACAGTAGGGATGTGGGATGATGAAGCTGAACTTTTCATACCTAACGGGTACTTTGAACAAATTTCTGGTTACATAAAAATAGACGACAAAGGATAATATGGCAGTTACATCTATTAGACCACCAAGTGCTAATGCAACTTTAGGCTCAGCTTTAAGTGATGGAAATACTTACATATCATGGACTTATGCAACTCGTATGTATGGATCTAATGCTTGCGTAGCATCAGGCACAACAGCTGGGAACAGAGGTAATGTATGGACTGGATGCTTTTCAAATCAGATCCCAACCGGTGCTACTATAACTGGTGTTGAGTTAGTTGCTAGTGGTAATTCAAGATTTGGGAATGCTGGTTCCACTGGAGTGAGTGAAGCATTAATATATCAAATGAGATTCTATAATGGTACATCGTACTCTGCACCACTTGTATTCCTATCAACACCATCAGGTGGTTCACTAAATGGTGATTCTACTCAATTAACACTTACAGGTGGAAATAAATACTACGTAAATAATACAACCGGTACAGACGTGCTTGCTGGAGCAAGTGATTCACTATCCGGTATATCATGGGATCCAAATGATCAAGCTGATTTCGGGTTTGCTATATTAACAAGCGGTATAACAGATACACCAGTAGGAGTAATACTAGGTGAGAGTAACATGGGATTACGTATAACATATCAAACACTATATACTAATACTGTAATTGGAATAGCACCAACAAATATATCAAAAATATTAGGAATAGCTACATCAGCTGTCAGCAAAGTTAATACGCCTGGCAATACGACAGAACCATCTTTTGATTTATTAGGTCCGTATCAATTTGAAGATGAAACTACATCTGAAAATACACAGTGGTCTCCTGGTAATTACTGGGTGAACGGCTCTTCTGCTGTTAATGGCACATATTGGGGAAGAACAAGCAATAAAACTGTAGTAGGTTGGAGACTTGGCTATGATAGTACACCATCTGGCACAACAGGTCCTGATGGTAGTGTTAATACAGCTGATGGAACGCATGAAGGGACAGATGCTGACCCAAAGAATTATTTATTTACAGAAACATCTAGTCAACTCCATAGTCGATGTCATGTAACGAGAATGCCCGTATTTAACAGTAGTAATATGGTAAGTACAGGAAATAATTTAAATTTATTATTTTGGGTACATGCTTATGGAAGCCAAATGGGCGACTTATATGTATACATCCACACAGCTGATACAGCTAATCACTCATCAGCTGTTGAGCTAGCAGCATATGAAACCCTTCCCGGATTTTCAGGACAATCTAGTGTTTGGCAACAAAAAACCATTAGTTTAAATGATTATAGAGATGATACTGATTACTATATATACTTTGTATCACAAAACGCAACAGGTTTTAGAGCTGACTTAGCGATAGACGCTGTTCATATATTAGAAGGAAACTAAATGGATAAATGGATTTGGACAGGCTCCTTTATAGAAAATCCAGAAGTAGTGGATTACACCTACGAAGTAAGATCTGACGAAGTTGTAATATTAGAGAACGGGTATCAAGTTGAAGGTGCATGGGAAGCTAATGGTTATTCTGCTAGTGCTGCTTTTGTTTGTAGAAATGGCGGAGATATATTACAAATAGGTCACCATGGCTTTGATCAAATGAGCAAATATATTCAAACTCATAATATTAAATCACATACTATAATAATAGACCGGACACAAGCATTGCCATATGCTCAAAAATGGGCTAAAAATAAAAGTAATGTTAATATAATTACGGGTAGTTTTTACGAGAAGAAACTAGCAAAGTATGATGGTATATTTGTAAATAAAACTAAAATGATGTATTGTAATAAAGAGACTGTTAAACAAGAATTACCAAAAAGATTAAAAGAGTTAAGTAAGTCTCTTACTTTAGTTTCATGGTTTAATCATTTTAACTGGCCCGGCAATATATTAGGTGAAGCCGTTGATTATGAATGTATAGAACTTAGTGACTACCCCCCTATTCATCATAAGTATTTTGAAGGTAATAAATACTTTTTACCTAAAATGGCGATAAATGAGTAGCTCTAAAACATACACAGGTAGTAATATAGATACATCTATTCTCCACTTTCAAGGACCATATAAAGCTAGAATTAATGGTGATGGAGAATTTATAAGTTCCGATTCAAGCGAGACAGGGTCAATATACTATACGCACCACAGACTTCCTGTCGGTAAGAATGTTGTAAATGTACACTCTTTTAATAGATTTTTTATGTCTTTTAGTATTCCAAAATTAGAATATGCAACAGCTACGAGTGCTAAATTTAAATACACCACAGCAATATTTTCAGAGAGTGCATATACATATCAAGGGAATCAAAATGGTGTAAGGCACTTATCTGAAGGTAGGTTAATGTCCGCTAGTATTGGTAATACAATAGATAATGATGATTTCAGAACTATTACAGCATCCGGAGGAATAGCTTCAGGCTATGATAACGTTGATATTAGTGCCTTTATGCCTTTTAATAGAAGTGATGGTAATGATGCATATAGTAAAGAAGCAGTACGAGGTAGCACAAGTGCTTCAAGTCAAACATATGAAATCGACTTAAATAATAAAGCTGTTAACGATATAAACACATATTTATTAACAGGTGGTAGGTTTCAATGTGCAATAATTGAAGATATTTATGATTATAACTTTCGTCAAGTATTTTTAGATTATAAGGACAATGATAAATTTTATGATAACAGAACTTTTGGATTAAATATATTTAGTTCTAATGCAGCTGAATCATCAAATCGACCGCAAATAATAATACAATATGATCTTAATATACCCGAATCAGTAATTCAACTTACTGAAGGCTTTATTCAAGTATCATCAGGCTCTTTAATAGTGAGGTAGTATGGGAAAAATACAATTAAAATACGGAACAGGCTCAGCATCACCAACAGAATTAGCGAATGGTGAATTTGCTATTAATATAGATTCTAGTAAATTATGGTATGGAAACGATGGTACTCCGGTGAGTAGCCTTCAGGTTGAATCACAGGTGATTGCTATAGAAGGATTAGATACGTTAGGAGATCATAATGGTGAAGTTATAAAGTTAGGAGCTCAAGTTGTATCAACAGGTAAGGTATATGGATTAGTAGATGGTAATTGGGTGCTTGCAACTGCACTATCAGAATCTTCTGCAACCGCTCCATTAGCAATTGCAACAGCTGGTAAAACAGAGCTCGGTATGTTACTGCAAGGATCTGTTCATCAAGAGAGAACATTAACAGGCAGTGCACTTGTTGGCTCAAAAATATATCTTCATAATGATCCTGCTACACCAGGCTCTATACACCATTTACCACCAACAGGTTCTGGCAATGTTATTCGTGCTTTAGGATTTGTAGCAAGTGGTAGTAATGTAATCTATTTTAAACCTGATACAACTTGGATTCAATTATCATAATGGCAGATATTACTAAAATAAATGGAATATCAATTGCTGATATAAATAATATTAGTAATATAAAAGCTGATATAAATAATATATTTAAAATTAATTACGCAGATGATAATATTTATTTACGTGCTAACTTTGATAATATAAGTGAAGGTTCTGGTGTTGTACCATTTCAATGGGCAACAAGTACAGATAGTAAAATATATTTTTATATGACATCTACTGATTTTTGGAACTCATTAAATGAGAAATGGAATTTAACTAGTGTAAAATGGGGAGCTAGTAGTGGTGAACAATCAGTATTACCAGATGGCGTTTTTGAATCTGAACAAGGGAGAACACCATCCCTAGGAACAGGGCCTCGTGCTGCTCATAACTCATCAGATTTTACTTCTGGTGAATTTGCAGATAAGTCTAAAAAATACATGTATATAGAATCATCAAACATACCTGGTAGTAGATATCTTTTGAGAACTCCTGGTGTTAATATTTCTAGTGCACCTGCAAATAATACATTAAAATTAAGTTTTTGGTTTCATATGTTTGGCAGCATGATAGGCTCTCTTGGCGTTGCTGTAACAACTAGCTCTAATGATGCTAGCTATAAATCAGAAGCATCACACTCTCTTGGATTTTTGTCTGATACAACAGGTGGTGCAAATATTTACTTTTGGTCTCAAAATAGAGGAGCAGCTACGTCTTCAAATATTCGTATAACTGGTGAGCAACAGCCGCAAGGTGATAGAAGAACAACTGATTCTTCATTATGGAGAAAAGCAGAAGTTGATCTAAATTCACTAGCTGGTAGTACAGATGATATTTATATATGGTTTTTTGGTAAAACGAAAACAGGTACAAAATATTATAGAGGTGATATAGCAATAGATGATGTTATAGTTGCTGGAGAATAAATTTTTTATTATATTTATTGATATTTATTATTATGATAAATAAAGGAGTAAAATGAGTTTAGGTAAATGGTTAGCTAATAATATTCTTTCAGAAGAAGAATCTACTATAAAAACTATTGTTGCTATTTACCCAGGTAGGTTTCAACCTATGGGTAAGCACCATGCTCAAGCATATAAATGGCTTAAGTCAAAATTTAAGGATGCTTATATTGCAACATCTGATAAAGTGCAATTACCGAAATCACCTTTTTCTTTTAATGAAAAAAAGAAAATAATAAATTCATACGGTATAAAAAATCTAGTTAAAGTAAAAAATCCGTATAAAGCAGAAGAAATATTGAAAAAATATGATCCTGAAACAACAGCTGCTGTATTTATGGTTGGTGAAAAAGATCAGCAGAGATTAGGTGGTAAATTTTTTAGGCCTTGGAAAGGTAAAGCGGAAGTCGGTTATAAACAAGGAGCTTATACAATTATAGCTCCCCATGTATCTCTTAAAGTACCTGGGTACGGTGAAATGTCTGGTACTGCTATTAGAACTGCTTTAGGAGCTCCATCTTTATCTGATAGTGATAGAGCTCGGTTGTTTAAACATATATTTGGGCATATGAAAAATTATAAGCTAGTTATTAAAAAACTTGCATTAACCGAAAGTATTTTACGGTTTATAGAAACTGACTCACTTATAAATATAATAAAAGAAGGTAATGTTACAGGCGGTGCACCTCCTATAGATGATGGTCCTCAAATGTTTTATGGTACACAAAGTTCATATAAAGGTGCTACTTCAGCATACGCAAAGCATGTTGGATACACTATAATAAACTATTTATCTGGTGATAAGGAAGTTTTAAGAGAGCCATCTAGATTTAGTGCAGAAACTCGCTCACCGTCCTTTTTTCCTGCAGGGGTGCCTGGTGTTACAACACCTAGTAATCCAAAAGATTATACTCAATCAAAAGCTTATAGAGAGTGGCAAAAATTTATTACTAATATTGCTCAACGCACAGGTATGAAATTTTTAAATTTCTTAGATGCTGAACAATCTAAAATAGGTAAATCACCATCTGGAGAAAGGATTAAAGAGCCTAATAAAGTAGATAAAAATCCAAATATACAAGAGGATATTACAATACCAATTAATATTGGTGATACTATATTAGGTGGCAAATTTAAAAATAAAAAGATAATAGTAAAAACAATTGATAAAAATGAAAAAGGTGATATTCTTATTAATGGTAGACCTTTATTAAAATACCGATTGGTAAGTGAAGGATTATTATTAGAGGGTGGTGCTTATGGTCATATGTCACATCCGTTTGACGATAAAAACTTAAGCTTCGGTGATTTTAAGAATATTATAAAACAATCACTGCAAGGTAATTTAGATTTAGAGTCAGCAGCTACAGAAAAAACAGATGGACAAAACTTATTTATTACTTGGGATAGTAAATTGAAGGCTGCTAGAAATACAGGTGATTTGAAACGTGGTGGAATGGATTCTAAGGCTGTTGCTAAAAAATTCTTGAATCGTGGTAATATTGAAAAAGCATTTAATTATGCTATGAATGATCTATCAAAAGCAATTAGCAAACTAACAGACAAGCAAAAAGTAAAAATATTTAATAACGGGAATAACTGGGTAAATATGGAGATTATGTACCCAGCATCTGCAAATGTTATTTCATATGATGCACCCTATCTTCAGTTTCATAATGTACTCATGTATAAAGATGGTAAAGCAGTAGGCTCTGTCAATGATGGTGCTAGAATGCTAGCTGGGATGATTAAACAAATAAATTCAAATATGCAGAAGAGTTTTAGTATTATTGGTCCTAAAGTACTTAAAGTAAAACCACATCAAGATTTTAGCGAACGTCAAGATTATTTCTTGAAAAAATTACAAAAATTACAATCTAAGTATAGTATGAGTGATACTAGTACGCTTAATGAATATCATCAAGCTTGGTGGGAAGAGTTTATAGATAAAAAATTTAAAAAAGCTAATCCTACAATAAAGAGAGGTTTAGTAACTAGGTGGGCGTTTAACGATAAATCATTTAGATTAGATAAGAAAAATATAGAAGATGAAACTCTTCTTGCAGCTGCAAAAGAATTTGATAAACAAAAGCATGTTGATCAAGTAAAAAAGAACATGTTCCCATTTGAAACATTATTTTTCGAATTAGGTGCAGAAGTATTAAAAAATGTAGAAGGATTTTTAGCTGCAAATCCTGATAAAGCAGTACAAAATGTACGTAAGCAAGTTGCTAAAGCTATAACAGATGTACGTAGTGGTGGTGATATTAAAAAAATGAATAGGTTAGTTGCACAATTAAAGAAGATAAAAGCAATTGGCGGATTTAAAACTATTATTCCTTCTGAAGGATTAGTATTTATTTATAAAGGTAAAACATATAAATTAACAGGTTCATTCGGCCCAGTAAATCAAATTGCTGGTATGATGACATTTTAAGGTGGTTATGAAAAAAGGTATATCAGAAAAAAAAGTACAAAGAATGAGGAATATTATCACAGGTAAATACAGTGATAAAACAAACATTCAATCAGGATACAGTAAAAATGCAAGTGAAAGAAAAGAAGGTGATGTTTGGGAAGAAAAAGGTAAGCAGTGGACTATTCGTAATGGAATAAAGAGAACTGTTAATAAGCTGCAATCTGCTCGTAATATTTTTAATGTTCCTCTTTGCTGTCCTAAGTGCTCTCACAAAATGACACACCCAGCATTTAAAGCAATGTACAGACGCTGGGGTATGTGCTTTAATTGTGTTACAAAGTGGGAAAATGAAATGCGTGCTAACAACACATATGATGATTTCATAAAAGAATTTGACGAATCAAACTTTAATGCATGGATTGATGATATTAAAAAAGAATATTCAGATTGGCTTAAAGCAAGAGAATCTAAAAACTTTGTAACGGAATCAGGTGATATTGAAGACTGGTCAGGTGGGCACACATCAGAAGAGTTACAGAAAAAATTTGATGAACAAATAACTAAAATACAGGAATCACGAAATGAAAGCAAGTAAATTAATGGAAATAATTCATGAAGAAATAGATCAATTAGTAGAAGCATCTATGTCACGTAAATTTAAAAAAGCTACAGAAGCATTATATGATATCCAATTAAAGCAGCAGCAGTTGCGTAAGAAATTTGTTGCTGAGAAAGATCCGAAAAAGCGTGAAAAAATGAAAGCTGAACTTATTAAACTTCACAAAGTTGTTCAAAAAGTACAATCTGCTTTTAATGCAGCATTAATGCAAGAGCCTGCTGGAGAACTTGAAGAATTAGACGTTAGAAAAACTCATGGAGATAAACGAATTGATAATCCTGATACAGGTAATGCTGTTAAGCTTCGTACTGCTCTTAAAGCACCAAAAAGTTCAAAAGTATACCAAATAGCAAAAGGTATGTATGATCGTTTAGCTGAGACTATGAGTGAAGATGAGTTATTAGAAAAGATTGTATTTTATCGAGATAAAAATAAAAAGTTGAGAAGATTCGACGATAGGAAATAGTATGGGTATTTTAAATAAAATATTTTCAGGTGGTGCAAAAGAGCTTGTTGAAGGCGTTGGTGGAGTGTTAGATAATTTAACTACTACGAAAGCAGAAAAATTAGAAGCTAAACGAAAAATGCAAGAGTTAATTGCTAACCATGAAGCAAAAATGGAAGCTAATATAACAGATCGTTGGAAAGCTGATATGAATTCAGATTCATGGCTTTCAAAAAACGTTAGACCTCTTGTGTTAGTTTTTCTTGTTGTATCAACTGTATTAATGATATTTATTGACGCTGGTACTATAGCATTCGAAGTTGAACAGAAATGGACTGATCTTCTACAGTTAGTCCTTATTACTGTAATAGGTGCTTATTTTGGTGGTAGAACTATGGAAAAAAGAGTTAAGAAATAGCGAAAACTATTCTTAATATATATTTATATATAGTATGGCCAAACAAAGTATAAAAGATGTAGTAGCAGCAGAATATATTAAGTGTGCTAAAGATCCTGTGTACTTCATGAGAAAGTATTGCATGATACAACATCCTGTTAGAGGTAAAATTAAATTTGATTTATACCCTTTCCAGGAAAAATCTCTCCATGAATTTAAAAATCACGACTATAATATTATTCTTAAATCTCGTCAGTTAGGTATATCAACTCTAACAGCGGGATATTCCTTATGGTCTATGATCTTTAACGAAGACTTTAACTGTCTAGTTATTGCAATTAAACAAGACACAGCAAAAAATTTAGTAACAAAAGTGCGTGTAATGCATGATTTTTTACCATCATGGTTGCGTCCTGGTGTTGTTGAAGATAATAAATTATCTTTGAGATTAAAGAATGGTTCTCAAGTAAAAGCTGTATCATCCTCTCCAGACGCTGGTCGTTCAGAAGCTTTATCACTTCTTGTTATAGATGAAGCTGCTTTTATCGATAGAGTAGATGATATATGGACATCAGCTCAACAAACATTAGCAACAGGTGGTAAAGCAATTGTATTATCTACACCTAACGGTACCGGTAACTTTTTTCATAGAACTTGGATGAAAGCTGAATCAAATGAAAATAAATTTAATACAATAAGACTTCACTGGACAGTACATCCAGAACGTGAACAAGATTGGCGTGATGAACAGGATGTAATTCTTGGAAAAGATCAAGCTGCTCAAGAATGTGATTGTGATTTTATATCTTCCGGTGCAACAGTAGTACCTGGTGCTCTATTAGAGTGGTATAGAAACAATCTCTGTATTGATCCTGTTGAAACTCGTGGACGTGAAGGTGAAATGTGGATATGGGAATACCCTGATTATACAAAAAGCTATATTGTTGTAGCTGATGTTGCACGTGGTGATGGTGCTGATTACTCAACATATCACGTTATAGATATAGAAACTGTCACACAAGTTGCAGAGTATAAAAGTCAAATAGGTGTAAAAGAGTTTGGTAACATGTTAGTTAATGTTGCTACAGAATATAATGAAGCGTTGTTAGTTATAGAAAATGCAAATATAGGATGGGCAGCAATTCAACCTGCTATTGATAGAGGTTATAAGAATCTATATTACACTTATAAACATGAAGGCGTAGTAGATACTGAAGTACAGTTACGCAAAGGTTATGATATGAAAGATAAATCTCAGATGGTACCTGGATTTACTACTTCTAGTAGAACAAGACCGCTTTTGGTTTCAAAGCTTGATATTTATTTTAGAGAAAAAGCAGTCAATGTACGATCAAAGCGTTTAATTGATGAACTCTTTGTATTTATATGGAGAGGTTCACGACCTGAAGCTCAACAAGGGTATAATGATGATCTTGTAATGGCATTTGCTATTGCAATGTATGTTAGAGATACTGCATTAAAATTACGTAATCAAGGCTTAGAGTTAGATAAACGGGCATTAGGGATGATGGGGTCTTCAACAGGATACGATGGTGTTTATAGCCCCACACCAACAGGTACACATGATTCATGGAAAATGGATTTAGGTGATGAACAAGAAGATTTAACGTGGTTAATATAAAGGAATAAAATGGCAGATAAATCATTTTTTGGTAGATTAGAAAGATTATTTTCAACTAGTACTGTTGTACGTAAAATAGGGAAAAATAAGCTTAAGGTAATCGATGTAAATAAAGTGCAAGGTAATAATAGATTAGCTACTAATAGGTTAGTTGATAGGTTTAATAAACTACATACACCAAACACTGCTAATACTTCATACAATCAATATCAAAATTTTCAAACTCAAAGACTCTCTCTATTTACAGATTACGAATCAATGGATGAAGATTCAATTATATCTTCAGCTTTAGATATTTATGCTGATGAATCTACGATGAAGAATGAGTACGGTAATGTATTAAATATTAAGAGTGATAATGAAGAAATTAACGATGTATTACATAATCTATTTTATGATATTTTAAATATTGAATTTAACTTATGGCCATGGATTAGAAATATGTGTAAATATGGTGATCAGTATTTAAAATTTGATATAACAGAAAAATTAGGTATAACTGGTGTTACACCTATATCAACATATGAAATGGTACGTGCTGAAGGTACAGATGAGGAAAGACCAGATTATGTAAAATTTATCCATGATATGTCAATGGGTGGTAATACACCTAATCAATCACAACAAACAGAATATGAAAATTATGAAGTAGGTCATTTTAGATTACTATCTGATGCTAACTTTTTACCTTATGGTAAATCTATGTTAGAAGGAGCTAGGAAGAATTGGAAACAATTAACTCTTATGGAAGATGCTATGATGATTCATAGAATTATGCGTGCACCTGAAAAGAGAGTATTTAAAATTGATATAGGTAATATACCACCATCAGAAGTTGATAACTATATGCAAAAAGTTATTAATAAGATGAAGAAAGTCCCTTATGTAGATCCACAAACAGGACAATATAATCTTAAATTTAATATGCAAAATATGATGGAAGATTATTATATGCCTATTAGAGGTGGTCAAAGCGGTACTGAGATAGATACATTATCAGGAATGGAGTTCGGTGGAATTGATGATATCGAATACTTAAGAAATAGAATGTTTGCAGCTTTAAAAATTCCAAAAGCATTCTTAGGATATGATGAAACTACAGAAGGTAAAGCAACATTAGCAGCTGAGGATGTAAGATTTGCAAGAACTATTGAGAGAATTCAACGTATTGTTGTAAGTGAGTTAACTAAGATAGCTGTTATACACTTATATTCTCAAGGTTACGATAACGAAAATTTAGCTGAATTTTCTTTAGAATTAACTAATTCATCTATGATTTATCAGCAAGAGAAAATTTCTCTTTGGAGTGAAAAGATTTCTTTAGCTGATAGTATTAAAGATAATAAAATGTTATCAGAAAATTGGATATATGAAAAAATATTTGATTTAAGTAAAGAAGAGATTGAAAAAGAACGCGCTAATGTTATTGAAGATACGAAGCAGGTATTTAGAAAAGAGCAAATAGAATCTGAGGGACAAGATCCAGCTAACCCACCAGAAGGTCCTCAAGAAGAAGATGATGATTTTTCATTTGAATCAGAAGGTGATATTGGACGTCCACCTGAAGGGATAAAATATGGAAATCAAGATCATATTAGAGGTAGAGATCCTCTTGGCTCTGAAACACGTGATCGTGATGCTCGCAATAAAGATAGAACAATAAAGCATAAATTTAATGGTAGCCCTTTAGCTAGAGAGTCGTATGACACTTTAATTCAAACTATGAAAAAATCATCACTATTAAACGAAAATAATTTAATAAAAGATGAATCTTTATTAGATGATTGATATTTATAAGAGCATAATAATATTTAGGAAAAACTATGAAATCTATAAAACACAGTAAAACTAAAAATATAGGAGTGCTATTTGAACTACTGACACGTCAAATAACATCTGATACCCTATCTAATAAAGAGTCAGCTGCAATTAAGATTATTAAAGAATACTTTAAAAAGGATACAGCAGTATCAAGAGAGTTAGAACTTTATAGAGCTCTACAAACTCAAAAATACACATCTGATTCTAAAGCTGATAAATTTATTGATTTAGTTTTAATAGAGCATTCAAAACTGAATAGGAAGAAACTCAAGCAAGAGAAATATAATATTGTTCGTGAAATAAAGAAAAATTATAATCTTGAGGACTTTTTTAAATCTCGAGTTTCTAATTATAGAATAAATGCAACAATCTATAAATTGTTAGAAATGCATAACAATGCTAGTATTATTAATCCTTCTTTAATTATGAAGCACAGAAATAGTATTGTAGAGCATGTAACTGGTGTAAATACCACTACCAGTAAAAAAGATACATTAATATCTGAATACTCAAAACAAGAAAAAGATTTAAGGTTATTATCATACAAGATATTATTAGAAAAGTTTAATGATAAGTATGGGAAACTAAATAATAAACAAAAATCACTTTTAAAAGAGTATATTCATAATATATCTAATACCTCATCTCTTAAAAAATATCTTGTTAAAGAGGTTACAACTATAACCAAAGCTTTAAATATATTAAATAAGCGTGTAAAAGATGATGTTGTTAAAGTTAAACTTAAAGAGGTTGTTCAACAATTAGGTAGAGTTGTTAATGAATCTCATATTAAAGATGAACATATTATTTCCATATTACGTTCTTATGACCTAGTAAAGGAGTTAAAGAATGTCGTTAAATAAATTATTAGAAGAAATGTTAGAAGAGCATATAAAGCGTGTTGAAGAAACGGATGATTCATGGATAATTGAATATGGTAAAGCGGAAGAAGATATAGAAGAGATGAGCGTTACAGGGGCTGGAGAGGTATATAACACACCTAAAGCTTTTAAAAAAAGTGATGATGAAGATGAAGTTAATGAATCTACTTTTAAAAAGATGGCAAAACTATCGTTTATTAACGAAGCTAGATACACTGATTATAAGAGAGATGAATCTATGTCATCAAAACGTAAAGTAAATAAAGCCGTATTTGAAATTAATAGTAAATTACATAAAATCGAACAAATAATCAATCAGAATATAAAATTAAAAACAGAGGACGGTGTTGATTCCAATGCATATTGGAAGTCAACTCGCAGTAATTTAAATAAAATATCTGAAAAAATGATGAGAATTAGTGAGAAAATACGGAAATTTTAATGAAAGAAAAAAAGAAAATACAAGAAGAGGTAACGCCGCAAGATATGCAAAAGATACGTATAGTTATTCGTAAAGAGTTAGCACGTATTTTCTTTGATTTATATAGAAAACGAACCACATGGGAGAAATCATAAGATGAAAAATCTATTAGTTGATTATACACCATTTCACGTTTCACCAGCTATGATCGCAGAATCACAAGCTGCAAATAATGGACGTGTAATAGTAACAGGAGTGCTTCAACGTGCTGGTGCACCTAATCAAAACGAGCGGGTGTACCCAAGAGAGATATTAGAGCGTGAAGTTAATAAATATAAAGAAACAGAGATAGCACAACGAAGAGCATTAGGTGAATTAGATCACCCTGAATCATCTGTAGTTAATTTATCAAATGTTTCACATAATATACTTGATGTGTGGTGGAAAGGTGATGATTTGATAGGCAAGGTAGAAGTGCTACCAACACCTGCAGGTAATATATTAAAAGAACTATTAGCTATGAATATAACACTCGGTATTAGTTCACGCGGCATGGGTTCAGTAAAGCAGATGGCAGAAGGTACTGTGGAAGTGCAAGATGACTTTGAGTTAGTTTGCTGGGACTTTGTATCTAATCCGTCTACACACGGTGCATTTATGAGACCTACAGGTATTAATGAATCTATTGATAAATCAAAACAAAATAAATATAATAAAGTGAATGGTATAATAAATGAAATGTTATGCGATTTAACATGTAAATGTGCATTACCAGGAGAGAAGTAATTATGAAATTAAAAAACATTTTACTTGAAAGTAAAAAAGAGCAGATGATGCGTCAGCTGACGCGTGAAGAGAAATCTGGAATTATGGATTCCGTTGCTAAATTTAATGATTTCGGCTCAAGAGTTTATAAAACCGATGAAATAAAAGAAATGGTTCGCGCTATCAAAGAAATGACAGCAGGTGCTGCAAATCTTGCATTACAAGAAACTGATGATTGGTTTGATAGTGTAACAGTTAAGCGTGATATGAAAGAAGTTGCTAACTCTGTAAAATTATTCGAAAAAACAGCTCATGAAATGTCACAAATGCAACAACGTTTAGAATCTGTATATGAAGACATGGGTCATAAACTTGGTAAGTATTATGATATTCAAGATGTAGTTGATAAAGGTGATATGGATGGTGACGGCGTTGATGAACCAGATGAAGATGAATACATGGATGCTAAAGACAAAGCTATAAAGAAAGCCATGAACGAGAAAGATAAAGGTGATATGGATGGCGATGGTGTTGATGAGCCGGATGAAGATGAGTATATGGATTCTAAAGATGCTGCTATCAAAAAAGCTATGAAGTTAGAAACCATAATGCAAGAAGATTACTCAACTATGAAATTAAAATCTAATATCGCTCAGAAATGGGGGTCATCTAAAGATATGCAAAAGGATTTAAGACAATGGTTTGAAGCAGCGTATCAAGGCGGTGGGTATGATTTAATTGATGATATAGTAAGTGCCTTAGAAGTAGAATTGAGATTATATAAGCAATATAGAAAACAAGCACGGAGACGATAATGAAACTAACAACACTTTTACCACTTAACGAAAAATTTGGGTCTTCTGTCCTTAAAAGAATATTCTCTAACTTCTCAGGATGGGAAGTTAAATCTATGATGAAAGCGTTACCTAAACAAGGTATCGACTTAAATAAAATACAAGATTCAGATATTACGAAAGTAAATAAATCACCTAAACAGCTTTATGGTAAAAAAGGTTTATACCTTATCATTGCATCTCAAGATTTTGATTTTAAAGAATCAGGTCGATGGGGATGGAAGAACAGTATCAAAAAAGGTCAATTGATCGGTATGATGTACGGTGGTAAAGTTGCTTATATAACTACTAATGGTTTAGGTAGACCATCAAGAACCGGTGGCCAAAAAGCTGGTATGGATATGAAAGGTGCACGTAGTGTTGCTGGAATGTCTGAAATGCCTCACGTAACTTATCAAGTTGAATACGAGAGAACAGCAGGTGATGTTAAAGATAAAGTGGCAGATCGTGCAAGTCAAAAGCAAGGTGCTTTAGCATTGAAAGATGCTAGTAAGGTTAAAAAAGATAATTTAGCTCGCTATAAAAAAATATTACAAGCCAATGCTAACAACAAAGGTAAGATCGATGAATTAGTCGGAAAAACTCTTAAGAAAGTTAACGCTGATATAGAAGCCGCAATTAAAGCTCAAGATTTAGATCAATATGCTAATTTAAAAATGGGTGATACTGGTTACGATGTTAGTCAAGCTGGAGCTCAAATCCGTCAACTGCTAGAATCCTATGCTCGATATGTTCGTGATTCAAAAGAGTCAGAAAAAGAGAAAGAGAGTGGGTATGGAAGCTACAGACAGGAATCTGCAGCTAGTTATGCACTTGAAATAAAGAAAAAAGCGGCTAAATTAGCTAAAGGAGATTATTCTAACTTCTAGTTGGTAGTTAGAAATCTTTTTCTTATATTAAGGTATTAATAACTAAATTACAATTATGCAAAAAAGACGCAGAACAGGCAAACGATTCTCAGCAAGAGATTTCATTAATCCTGGTAACTCATTAGGAGTTAAAGTACCCGATTCGTCTGAATTCGCTTTTGAGAAAGCTTTAAGAGTTTTCAAGCGTCAGGTTAAAGAATCTGGAAAGTTACAAGAGTGTAAGTCTCGTAGAGAATACACTAAACCTACAACTGCTCGTCGCAAGCAAATGAATGATGCAAAGCGACGTCAAGCACTTCAGCACAAGAAGGAGGTGAAGATGTGGGGAGATAGAACATGGTTAACTATGGTAGATGGAAAACCAGTGTAGATATCAAATAAAATTAGAAAAAGCCGGAAAAATTAAAAACTTTTCCGGTTTTTTTATATGTTTAGTATATATTCATATATTTATATGTGTACAAAATACACTATCACATCTCTATATAGTGTAGCTACAATATAAATTTCTATTAAGGTTCCTAATAACCTTATTTCCAATTAAAATATACGGGAGACTATAATGTCAAAAGACTTATTAAAAGAAGCAATCGCTGATGCTAAAGCTGTTCGTGAAACTGCTATTGCAAATGCTAAACTTGCACTTGAAGAAGCTTTTACTCCGAAATTACAATCTATGTTGTCAACTAAAATTTCTGAAGATATGTATGAAGACGAAGAAGAAGAGGTAGATGATATGGATATGGACATGGGCGACGATGTTGCTGAAATGGGCCATGAAGAAGACGAAGTAGAAGCAGAAGCACACCATGAAGGAAGCTATGATGAAGGTCATTATGCTGAAGACATGGAAGGTGAGGAAATGCCAGGCGAAGAAGATGAAGATTTAGAGCTTGAAGCTATTATTCGTGAATTAGAAGGTGAGGACGAAGAAGTTCCTGCTGAAGATGAAGACGAAATGGCTATGGAAGCTGCAACATCTGATTCAGTTTCAACTAAAGAATCAAATGATGAATTAACGAATGAATCAACAGAAGAGCTTTCAGAAGATGGTGATATTAATCTTGATGAGATTATCAAATCATTAGAAGAAGCTGAACATGAAGATGAAGAAGAAGATGAAGATGATAGTGAAGAATTAAAAGAAGCTTATGCTACCATTAAATCATTACAATCAACTCTTCAAGAAGTAAACTTGCTTAATGCAAAATTACTCTTCTCTAACAAATTGTTCAAATCTAACGACTTAAGTGAAGCGCAAAAAATTAAAGTTATTGAAACTTTTGATCGTGCTGCTAACTTAAGAGAAGTTAAATTAGTTTATTCTACATTAACTGAATCATTTGGTAATAAGAAGGCTAAAGCAAAAATTGCTGAAGGACTTGCTTCTAAAACAGTAAAATCAACAAAACCTTCTAAAGAAGTAATTGTTGAATCTAACGATTTAGCTGACCGCATGAAGCGATTAGCTGGACTAATATAAATTTAAATTAAATATTGGAGACTATATAATGTCAAATATTTCTGAATTATTAAACGATGCTCAGTCTACTTATCGCCAACAATTGGCAGAGACTAAGCAATACGTTTCTAAATGGGAAAAGACAGGTCTTTTAGAAGGAATTGCTCAAGATTATGATAAACATAATACTGCAATCCTTTTAGAAAACCAAGCTCGCCAACTTATGACTGAGAACTCGAAAATCGGGGGAGCAGGATCAGAAGAATGGAA